>OLPH01000304.1_pt1 | contig 65809 bp, 53 predicted proteins | sample 1672951 | NCBI WGS metagenome assembly OLPH01 (sample SAMEA3136740, study PRJEB25190) | human gut metagenome | reverse complement strand
TAAGTGCTCTCCGGCTCGTGCGGAACTCGCGATCGACCTTATATATTTGCCCTCCCCGGGGCTCCCGCACAACGGGACCTCGGTTGGGTTCTATCCCTTTGGCAGTCGCTTCGCTCCTGCCCGCCTTGGTTGTGAGGGCGGTTTGGCGTTGGAACGGTTCTTTCTGATATATGCTGGTTGCGGCTCTTCTTTTGGGAGGAGTCGCTTTTTTGTTGCTAGGAGGTTGGCCCGTGGTTGATGGGGAGAATCGTTCTGAGCTGCTTGCTGCGGATTGGAATGGCGAATGGATGCGTCTGCAAGCTGATCGGCGGCGGGCTGATGATTCTTTTGAGTGGGATAAGCGGGCTCGGCATTTTCGGCCGCTTGAGACTGCCCCTTATGCTCGGGATTTTATGAAGCTGTTGGCGCTTGAGCCAGACGAGTCGGTGCTTGATATGGGGTGTGGGGCTGGGTCGATTGCTATTCCGCTTGCTCAGGCTGGGCATTCCGTGATTGCTGCCGACTTCTCTCCTGCCATGTTGGGCACGCTTGATGCCGGCATTGAGTATTACGGGCTCGAAGATCTTATTACGCCGCTTGAGCTTGCTTGGGATGATGATTGGGATTTGGTTGGACCGGCCGCGAAAGCGGTGGATGCTGCCTTTGCCAGTCGCTCTGTCACCACGACCAACCTAAAAGGCGCGCTTGCCAAGCTTGATCGTACGGCTCGTCGGCGTTGTGCTGTCACGATGGTCGCCAACTCCAGCCCGCGCTATGACCTGCACCTGATGAACGCCATCGGTGCCTCGGTTACCTGCAGTAATGGCTTTGTGTATGCTTTTAATATCCTCATTCAGATGGGTGCCCTGCCGCAGGTTACGTACTTTGAATCGCCTCGTCGCGATACCTTCGATAACCTTGAAGCGGGCGTAGCAGATTTTTCCCGTATGCTCGAGCATGGCAACGAGGATAAGGTCGACCGTCTGCGCGACTACATCGCCCAGCACATGATTGAGAACCCCCATGCCGGCGAGCCGGGCTCCAAGGGCATGCCACAGGGACGCTATATACTCGACCACGTCCGCAAGGTCCGTTGGGCGTTTATTGCATGGGAGCCGATCTCTGCGCCCAGCTCATAGCCTGTTCGCAGCCCGCACTGCCCACTCACTCGGCATCCGCATTCTTTTTGAACTGGGCAAACGCGCTCCACACCGCGCCGTTCCTGCGCTATCGTGGGACAGCTCACGTAGATTAAGGCCCCGTCGCGGGGCGCCCCATACATAGAAAGCGAGAACCCATGGCACTGACAGGAGCCCAGGTCAAGCAGCTTCGCAGCATGGCCCATCACCTCAACCCCGCCATCATCATCGGCAAGTCCGATGTCAACGAGGGCACCGTCGAGCAGACGGTCGCCTACCTGGAGAAGCACGAGCTCGTTAAGTGCTCTGTGCTGGACGGCTCCAGCCTTTCTGCCCGCGAGGCCGCCGAGGAGCTCGCCGAGCGTTGCCACGCCGAGGTCGTCCAGGTCATCGGCCGCAAGTTCTCACTGTATCGCGAGTCCTCGCGCAAGGACATCGAGAAGATCAAGCTCGTCTAAGAGCCAATGATCCGGCGATCCAACACATAGCAAGCTTACGGGTGCCCAAGTACTTCGGGCGCCCGTTTTTTATCGCTCGACCAGCACGCGATTGAGCCGCCCCTCCACCAAGCGCTCGTATAGGCGCCGCGTCTCGGGCTCGGGCACGCCATTGACCTGCTCCCTCAGATGGTGCATATGCCCGCTGTACAGCTCGACGATATCGCGCCGCCGCCCCGCCGCACTGTAGACACGCATGGCGCAGCGCACCATATCCTCACGCGCCGTTTCCTGCCGAAGCCCCGACTCCGCCAGCCAAATCGCCGACTGCAGATCGTTTTCTTCTAGAGCGGCATTTGCTCCCTTAATCATGCAATCGATGTACTTTGACTGCATAATGCGTCGCGTGCGCAAAAAGTAGGTGGGATTACAGCCATTGGGAACATACAGCGGTCCGGCATAAAGCTGCTCAATCTTAAGGCACAGCTCAACTAAATGGGGCCCGCGCGCACCCGTGCGATTTCCCAAAACCTCGCGGCTTATCTGGTCAAACAGCCGTACATCGGTCTTGACGTAGTCGCCGTTGAGCCCAATGCATTCATTTTGGATGAGCACGCACGACTTGCCATCCGGCGTCGGTCCCAAAGCCGACCGCAAGCGCGATATCGTCGAGTACAGGTTGTTGCGGGCGCTATTAAACTCGGCATGGGGCCACAGCTCCATGGCCAGCGTCTCACGATCGACGAGCGCATCCATGCCCAGCGCAAGCCGCTCGGCAAGCGTCGCCGCCTTCTTGCGGCGCCACATTTTGTCCGTGATGGGAAACCCATCGCGCTCGGCGCGAAACGCACCAAACATGCGAATCTCGATATGGTCGATGGTATCAACGGCTTCAACCTCGCCGGCCTGGAACAGGCGCTCGCCCTCCCCTTCCAAATCGTCGCGCAGCGAGTACCGCGACAGCTCGCGCACGGGAAGCTTCTTGCGTATCCTGCCCGCCGGCTCGCCCAGACAATGCATGGCAAGGCGCGCAAAGAGCCGATACGATGGCTCTAGAATCCCCGCACGATTCATGGACATCCAGGCCGCAAGGTCGCTGTCTCGGCCCGCACAGGCCAAATGCAGCGCCACCATCCAGGCCTCCGCTCCACCAACCTGCGTCTGGCTTATATCGAGCAACTCCGCTTCCTCGCGCACCGAAACCATCGAGGTGTTACGCAGATATGCCGCGCGCTCCAGCAGCAATGCGTTATCGCGCATGTACGCAATCGACTCCTCGGCAAGTTTGAGCACTTGGACCGCACGGAACTTTGCATTAACCGGCCGTCCCTCTGCCAGCGACTGCCAGCCTTCTAGCAACAGCCCAAACAGCTGAATCTGGTTGTCGCGCATGCGCACGGCAAAACGATCGAGCTCGTTGAACGCCGCGTCGTCGGTTACCGGCAAGCCGGAAAGGAGCCGCCGTGCCGCCAACACCATGCGCACCCAGATAGCCATCGCCTTAAGCCCACGTACGTCGAGCGCCTCCCGCACCACCGTCATCTCGTCGTCGCGCTCGTCGGTTCCCGCAAACGACCCGTCAAAGAGCTCCACCAGCATGCTATCGGCCCGTATAACAATCCCCGCGATGTCGAGCTCGCAGTCGTAGGCCTTGCTCGTTTTGAGCTGCTGTAGAACGCCGCCGTCATCTCCCCGCTCGGTCAGGCACCGCTTGACCTCGATATGCGCAGACAACATATCAAGTGCGGTATGGGATGTCTCGATTTCTGGCACGGCCAGGTTCGTAGGAAGCCCAAGCCCGTTGTCCCCATAGCAAACAGCCGTCAGCGTCTGGGCCACCCTCCATGAAACAGGGTCTATTTCGCAGGCCGCCCGTTCGCCCCCGCGCTCGATGACCGATGCCATATAGCGAGCGAGCTTTGTATTGGACACGCTGACCGCTGCCAGATATACGCCAAGCGCTTCGGCAGGCGTTGGCTCTGGAGCCGGATCGTCGGCATCGATCGTGCCCAGCGCCGCTCGGCAGATATCGGCCCCGTGCCCCGTCAGAGCCAGATCGACCCCATACTGCCCAGCAAGTTCAAGGACCGCTTCACGGTCCAAAAAGGCGTCCGCCAGGCCCATCGCCGCATCGCATCGGCCCGCCTTAAGCAAAATCCGGGCCGCCCTCGGAACAAGTTCGGGGCGAACCTCGGCCACCAACTTACGCAAGCGCAAGCGTCCGTTATCCTCCGTGCCCAGACACGTAAAACTCCGCTCGGCGGGATCCAAGCCAAAGATCGGGTAGTCGCGTACAAAATAGGACTGGTCGACCATCGACAGCCTCATCCCGCAAGCCTCGAGTTCTGCGATATTGCCCTCGCCCATCAAAACCATGAGACATGCCACGCAAAACAGCGCATTATTGTCGAGCGAAGCCAGATCGGCAAGTGCCGCGCCATATACGTTGACAATCTCGTTTTCGAGCAGGCCGGCTACGTCGCCTTGGCCATACAGACCCGTCTGCAATGCCGAAACGAGCTCGGGCACGCCCTGCGTGAGCTGATAGAAGTCGAGCGATGTGCTGATCGAAAACGCCGATGCCCACGCCGAATACTCATAGGCATGCACCTTGAGCATCTGCGCATTGATCTTAACCGAATCGCCCAGCCCATGAATCAGCTGACGATTTGAAGGACGGCAGGAGATAAAGACCCCTACCCCCATAGCGCGCAGGCCGCGAATCCTGTCGATGAGGTCTTCGGTATCGTGCTGATCGAGGTTTGGCACATTATCAATCGCGATAAGGGAGTGCGGTTTGTCTTTGAGTTCTTCGGTAACCACCTCGAGCTGCATAAACACCTCACGCCCAGTGGCGCGATCGGCCTCGATAATCCGCACGGGGCCGCGCGTCGGGTCGCATTTAACCTCATGGGTGTACTGCAGCAGCACCGAGGTCTTCCCAAACCCGTCGGGTGCATAAAGAACCACGATGCCGGCCTTTCGGCCCTTGGCGATAAGCTCATTCATCAAGCGTTCGCGTCGCACCATATAGCCTCCGCCTAACGGCATCAGCTCGAGGTCGTCTATACCGCTCAAATCGTTTACCATGCCCGCTCCTCAACTCGACCGTATGGACACTGTAGCCGCAAGACCATACAAGCCGCGCTATGAATAGAGCGACCTTGTGTTTTAGGTTGTCTTTTGGTACGCAAGCGGCAAGTTTTTGTACAGCGAGGGCCGACTGTTATTAATCCCCCGACTAATCGGTCTTTAAGCAGGTAAATGAGCTTGTCAGCTTGTCCCATCCAAGCGGCAGTGTAACGCATATGAACAAGGTTCAGCCATGTCATTCAACTCGCCTAGCACCCGCTACCGTCTACGACCTTCTAGTGGCATTTTTGCATAGAATCTGGTATAGAATGAATCAAGCTGTTGGGCATCCGGCATTCGTCAAGCTTGCGCCGAGATTTTGGTCAAGCGGGCGGAAAAGGATAGCAAAAAGGCCCCCGCAAAGCGGAGGCCTTAGGCAAGGCTATGTCGAGCTGCAGGATTCGCGCTACTCGCAGAGCGAAAGGGCGGCCTCGTCGGCAACGACAACGCAGTTGGTGTGCAGCTGCAGGATCGAAGCCGGGCACTCGGGCGTAACCGGACCATAGCACATGTCATGCACGGCCTGAGCCTTGGCCTCGCCATTGGCGACGACCAGGATCATGCGGGCATACATGATGGTCTGGGTACCCATGGTGTAGGCCTGGCGGGGAACATCGTCGATGCTGTCGAACAGGCGGCTGTTGGCCTGAATGGTGCTCTCGGTGAGGTCGACGCAGTGCGTGCCCTTGGAGAAGTGGTCATCGGGCTCGTTGAAGCCGATGTGGCCGTTGTTGCCGATGCCGAGCAGCTGCAGATCCGGGTAACCGGCGGCGGCGACGATCTTGTCGTACTCAGAGCAGGCAGCGGCGGCGTCGGGGTTGGAACCGTCGGGCACATGCGTGTTGTTCAGGTCGATGTTGATGTGATCGAAGAAGTTCTCGCGCATGAAGTAGTGATAGCTCTGGGGATCGTCGTGCGAAAGGCCGCGATACTCGTCCAGGTTATAGGTGCTGACCTCGGCAAAGTCGACGTCGCCCTTCTCGTACCAAGCAGCGAGCTGCTTGTAGGCACCGATCGGGGTGGAGCCGGTGGCAAGGCCCAGCACACAGTCGGGCTTGAGGATAACCTGCGCCGAGATGATATTAGCGGCCTTGCGGCTCATATCCTCGTAGTCTTTAGCTTTAATGATCTTCATTACGCGTCCTTTCTCGTACAAGAGAGGCAAGGCTCCCTTACAAGCACTTGCCCGCGGCCCGCGTCGGCCGCAACCAACGTGTGCGGCCACCAGGGCGAGGTCGCGTAATGTATGTGTCTCGTGTCTAGCCGCGTCGAGGCCCCTGCCCGTCCACGGTGACCCGAAGCTGTTTAGCCTCGGACGTTTCCCATCTTGCCACGGAGGGCGTCCTCTTTCAAGGGCGCCCTCCGTAAACGTGTTTGAATTGTAGGCTAATGGCCACGCGCACTTGCTAGCGCTCGCGAGCAACGATGAGCTGGTCCATCTCTTCGACATGCACGCCAACGGAGCCCTTGATGCTCGAGAACTCAACGGAGTTGCACACCAAGATGGGAACCGTCACATCGTAGCCCTCGGCAGCAATTGCCTCGCGATCGAACTCAATGAGTACATCGCCCTTATGGACGATGTCACCCACTTGCGCATGTACGGTAAAGTGCTTGCCCTCGAGCTGAACAGTGTCCAAACCAACGTGGATGAGCACGTCCAAGCCATCGACCGTGTTAAGCGCAACGGCGTGTCCCGTGGGAAAAATGGCCTCGACCTTGGCATCAGCCGGCGCGATCACGCGCGTTCCGGTGGGCTGAATCGCCACGCCCTGGCCCAAAAGGCCGGTGGCAAACGTCTGGTCGTTTACCTCGGAGAGCGGAATGACGTCGCCCGAGATGGGAGCATCCAGCGTAAGGACTCGACCACGCATACCAAAAGACCTTAGGACTTTAGTGAACATGCTCCCCCTCGGACATACCAATCAATCAAAATAACCTTAACAGTTTACCACTTGGCACCGGTTTTTGACCATTAGGGAAGTTCGCGCTTGACAACCTCGACGATGTCGTCGACAACGCGCTGGGTCAGCTCGTGCGTCTCGGCCTCGGCCATCACGCGAACCAGCGGCTCGGTACCGCTCGGGCGCACCAGAATGCGACCGCGGCCGTCAAGCTCCTTCTCGGCAGCAGCGACGGCATCCCAGATGGGCTGGCAATCGTCCAGACCGGCCTTGTTGTCCGAATGCACGTTGACGAGTACCTGCGGGTACTTCTTCATGATGCCGGCAAGATCGGTGAGGGTACGACCGGTGCGCTTGAGCACGGCCAGCAGCTGCAGAGCCGTCACCAGGCCGTCACCGGTGGTGTTGTGCTCCAGGAAGATGATGTGGCCGGACTGCTCGCCGCCGATGACGGCGCCGTCCGCGAGCATGCGCTCCAGAACGTAGCGGTCGCCCACGGCGGTCTGAACCATCTCGAAGCCCTGCTCCTTCATAGCGATGGAGAAGCCCAGGTTGCACATGACGGTCGAGACGATCTCGGAGTTGGCGAGCTTGCCGCGAGCGGCAAGGTCAGAACCGCAGATAGCCAGGATGTAGTCACCATCGATCTCATTGCCCTCGCTGTCCACGAACAGTACGCGGTCGGCGTCGCCGTCGTGGGCCAAGCCGATGTCAGCATGGGTGCGCAGCACGAGCTCGCGCAGGGGCTCGAGGTGCGTAGAGCCGCACTCGACATTGATGTCGGTGCCGCAATAATCGGTGTTGATGGCATGGACCGTGGCACCCAGGCGCTGCAGCGCGGCGGGCGTAGTCTGGCAGGAAGCACCGTGACCGCAGTCGACGGCAACGACCAGGCCATCGAGCCTCAGGCCATCGAGCGTATCGATGGCGTGGTCGACGTATGCCTTGCGAGCGTCCTTCATCTTGATGATGTGGCCCACGCCGGCACCGGTCGGCAGCGTATCGGCAGCCATGGCTTCCTCGGACATGACCCAGGCGCTGATCTCTTCCTCGACAGCATCGGGAAGCTTCATGCCCTTGCGGCTAAAGAACTTGATGCCGTTGAACTCCGGCGGATTGTGCGAAGCGGAGATGACAATGCCGCCGTCGAGCTCGTTCTGAACGGTGAGCAGTGCCACGGCAGGCGTGGGGATGACGCCGCAGCAGTGCGGACGGCCGCCCTCGGCCATAATGCCGGCGGTCAGAGCGCTCTCGAGCATGGTGCCCGAAAGGCGCGTGTCACGGCCGATGCAGATATCCGGACCAAGAAACTTGGTCGCCGCGCGGCCCAGGCGAAACGCGAGGTCGCACGAGAGGTCGGCATTGGCGACGCCACGGACGCCGTCGGTACCGAAGATGTTCTGGGGCATAGGATTGCTCCTTCCCTAGCAGGCGATATGCAACCGCCCACCCTAGTCGAAAAAGAAAAGCGGGACCCGCCGAGGAATCGGCAGGCCCCGCTTGTACATTGTATCTCGAAAGGAGATAAAACCTTAGCGCTTGGAGAACTGGGGAGCGCGGCGGGCCTTCTTGAGGCCGTACTTCTTGCGCTCGACCACGCGAGCATCGCGCGTAAGGAAACCGGCCTTCTTGAGGTCAGCACGGTAATCGCCAGCGTTCAGAAGAGCGCGAGCGATGCCCAGGCGCAGAGCGCCGGACTGACCGGAAATGCCGCCGCCATCGCACAGAGCGATAACGTCGAACTGACCGGCGGTGTCGGTCACCTTGAAGGGAGCAAGGGCGTTCTCAACGAGCTGATGACGGCCGAAATACTGCTCGGCGTCACGCTTGTTGATGGTCACCTTGCCGGTGCCGGGGACGAGACGGACGCGGGCGACGGCGTTCTTACGACGGCCGGTACCCTGGTAGACAACGGTGTTCTCAGCCATCTTTAAGCCTCCAGCTCAATCTTCGTGGGGTTCTGGGCAGCATGCGGATGCTCGGCACCAGCGTAGACCTTAAGCTTGGTCATCTGGGCACGGCCGAGGGTGGTCTTGGGCAGCATACCGCGAACGGCGCGCTCGATAACCTTCTCCGGGTGCTTCTCCATAGCCTGGCGGAAGCTCTCAGCCTTGAGGCCGCCGTTGTAGCCGCTGTGGCGATAATAGGTCTTCGTGTCGGCCTTGTTACCGGTAAGCTGGACCTTATCGGCGTTGATGACGACAACGAAGTCGCCGCAGTCGCTGTTGGGCGTGAACTGGGGCTTGTTCTTACCGCGCAGGATCATTGCGATCTGGGTGGCAAGACGGCCCAGGACAGCACCATCGGCGTCGACGAGAACCCAGTTGCGCTGGACCTCGCCCTGCTTGGCGTAGTGAGTCGATTTCGAAATCACTTAGACTCCTCCATGTACAGTACGTGTTGTTACAGAGATTCACGGGGCTCTGCAAGTAACCCGTCCATATTACCCCGCTCGCCGTACGAGTCAACAGGTATTTTGGCTCCGACCAGAGTTTCTGCACATGTCATCCACGAGCCATAATTTTTCCAGCTCTTTAGCTGTTGTCATTTTTTGAGGGTTCGCTATCGCTAGCGCTCAACGAACTCTTGGATTTCCGCGAGCAGGCGCTTTGCCTCCTGACGGCCCTGGATATACAGGTCCAAAAGCTTTGCCGGATCGTGCTCGACATGGCCGACCTCGACCGGCTTTTGCGGAGCGACGACCAACGCACGGCCCTCGCGCTCATACTTCCACAGGTGCATGCGCTGGATGTTGTAACGGTCGTGGCGCGTCTCGATAGCCTCGAGCAGGTAGGGGTAGTCGGCATAACGCGCACGCGCGGCCGGCAAAAACTCGTAGGGTTTTTTCTCGTACGAGCGGTCCTGCGTGACGATGACGACCGCACGGTCGAAGCCCGCCTCCTCCAGCACATGCTCGATGGGGACCGAATCGGCCACGCCGCCGTCGACATATTTGTGCCCGTCAATCTCGACCGGCGGCGTCACCAGTGGCAACGAGGTCGATGCGCGCACGGCATCGAGATCAAGTACGGCGCTTTTGACCGGGAGGTACGCGGCGGTTCCGAACAGCATGTCCGTCGCAACGGCGTACATCTCGATGGGACTCGCGTCGAACGTCTCGTTGTCAAAGGGATCCAGGCGGTCCTGGACATCGTTGAAAATAAAGTCGTAGCCGACGATAGAGCCCGTGGCCGCAAACGACGCGGCGCCCATGAAGCGGTTGTCGTTACAGAAAGCCAGGTTGATGCGGTTGGCACGGCCGATCTGGTGCGACTTGTAGTTCACGCCGTTGAGGGCGCCGGCCGATACACCGTAGACAGACGGAATCTCGACGCCAGCCTCCATGAGAACGTCGAGCACGCCTGCGGTAAATTGCCCGCGGAAGCTGCCGCCCTCCAAGACGAGCGCGACCTTGCCAGCGTTCTTTGCCTTATCTTCTGCAGTCATATTGACCTCCTGCGATTGCGTTTTGGCTTTCTTCTACCCAGTTTTGGGATGGCGAGCGCACGGGTTTTTCGAGGCGGCAGGTGAAGCGGAAAGTGTGTCCCAGTTTGAGGCGAGATTCCGGGATGAACTTTCCGCTTGGACCGCCGCTGGGAAAGCGCGTCCCGTTCTGAGCGCGGATTCCGGGATGAACTTTCCGCTAGCCATTCATTTGGAAACTGCATCCCATTCCGAACGAGGATTCCGGGATGCGCTTTCCGCTTGAGCTGCCATTGGGAAAGCATGTCCCACTCTACGGCGGAATTCCGGGTCGCAGTTTCCGCTTGAGGCATCATCCGGAAACTACATCCCAGTCTGAGCGCGGATTCCGGGACGTGCTTTCCGCCTGGGCTGCCATCGGGAAAGCGTGTCCCGGTCTGCGTTGCCAAGGCGTTTTCTTTACGCCCGCGCCCTGCACTGAGTTCGATTCTCCGCGGTTTGGGGCTTGCGTTGGTGCGGGGCATGGCCAGCTGAAATTCGATAAACATCGCATCCATATTGGGCTGATAGATTGCGCGGAGAATCCGCGTATTTGCTTCGCAAATCAGCACCGGCTTCGGCCGCCTGCCGGCGTCCTCGCCCGCGGGCTAAAAACGCTTACGCGTTTTCTTTACGCCCGCGCCCTGCACAGAGTTCGATTCTCCGCGGTATCTATAAGTAATAAAAAAGCAGGTAGGTGCGTTTACCTACCTGCTTGTAACTATTGGTGGAGGCGCGGAGAATCGAACTCCGGTCCACGAAAGCCCCCTGATTGGCATCTCCAAGCTCAGTCGCTGGTTTAGTCTCGGACGCTTTGCGCGCAGCGACACGCTCGCGGCGTCCTAACCGGTTCGGTCTTAGCCCGCGCCATACCGATTACGTGCGCGGGAGCATTCCCCTAACATGACGTCGCGCCGGTGTCGGGGAAATCACCGGGTTGACGCGCCGCTATAAACTAAGCAGCGAGAGCCATAGGCTCAAAAGAAGAGTTGTTGTCAATTCAATTTGACGGTACCCCTGTTTAACGAGGCGAGGAGACCTCGGCTTGCTTCCTCTCTCAGAGCTATCGTGTCGAAACCAGTCGCCCCCGAATGTTGGGAAAGTCTGGATGGTATCGGGCCTGCAAACACCCGATAACCGTCGACTTTTCAAGGAACACGCGGGGTGAACCCCGCTCGTGGATAGCTATCTTACCACGTTCTAAAGGCAGGCAGCTGTTCTATGCACGAGCTGTGAAGACCCCAATGTGCGCCGCACTTCGCACTTTTGCTACCGATCGCGTCACGTATATTTTCGCCAAGCAAAATTGAAACGTCGAAAGGACCGTTATGGATACCAAGCAGCAACTCGTCAATGCCCTCGCAGGCCTGGGCTCAACCATTACCGAAGCTATGGATGTCATCGAAGGCTTTGTCCCCTGCGGACATCCCGCCCTCACGGTATCGAACGCACTCGTCGCGCTGGACGCTGACGATGATGCAGCTCTCGCCCAGCAGCTTGAGACCGTCGAGGGCTTTATCGACCACGTGAGCGAGAACCGCGGCGTGGCCGCCTACCACGGCATCGAGGTCGAGCTCGCGGGTCCCAAAGCCGATCTGCTCGCAGCAATCCGCGAGGTAGGCGCCCTTATGCAGACCGCAGGCGTCAAGAATACCCAGGCCAACGAGTGGGTCTACCGCAGCCTGGCAGCACTCGACAGCTCCGACGAAAAGGCAGCCGAGCAGCTCGCAGAAAGTCCCGCCATTAAGGCCGAGCTTTTGTAAATAGCAGACGCGGGCCCCTTGGCGCATCGTCGTCCAAGAGGCCCGCAAACAGTTCGCGTCAACCAATAGCCGCGCCGCCGCGTTCGGCCAAAGCAAGAATCGGCATCATTTGGCGCGGGGTCTTCGCTGCAAGATCGGCATGTTCGAGCAGCTTGAGATCGTTAGTCACCAAGTAATCGACCTGTGCGCGCTTGCACGCGGCGAGCACCAAGTTGTCCTCGTAATCGCGATGGAGCGCTAAGTATTTGTCGGCCAGCCAAAGGTCCGCCGCATCTGCAGCCACGGCCGTGGCGTTTTCGGTCATGTTCCGAACAAACGCCAACGCCGCATCGCCAATTGCACGGGCAGACGCCTCGTCGAGTGCTCCCCCGCTGGCAAGAACGCTACGCTTCAGCTCGTGTTGGACAACGTACAGCACGTCCTTAGCGATATGCACCGGGAAGAACAGCAACGCCCCCGTCTCCGTCGCCTGCCCAATAAACGCACGCGCGGCAAGCGACTCGGCATGGTCGACGCAAAACGAATCGACCCATACGTTGGCGTCTACCATTATTTTGAGGGGAGCCCCGCTCACAGGATCATCCCCTTTTGGCGATAGCGCTCGTCCATGGCTTCGGAATAGATTGTGTCCCAATCGCGATCGTCGGATACAGGCGACGCAGCGATGCCCATATCTGCATAAAGCCGGTCTGCCGCCGCCCATGATGCGGCGAACGGAGTATCGTGCGCGACGGTCTGCTGCCGGTCGTCGACGGCCGCAAGCACTTCCTCGCACTGCCCGCCACCCTGCGCGATCTTGGCCACCACCTTTTTGATGAGCTCGGGCAGTGACCCGCCCGAAAGCCGCAGCGCCTCCTCGGCACGGTTCTTGACCTGGCGATCCACGCGAACGTTCACCTGCGCCATGCCGCTAACAGTACCCATCTCAACCTCACCTTCGGCTTTTGCTATCTAAGCTAGCACAACTATATATTTCTGCTAGCACATGGTCAAACGCAAAAGGCCTGCATTCTGGCGGCTGCAACACCGCCCAAATGCAGGCCAAAAACTTAAGTAAAACCGCTAGCGCAGGTACGCCTTGGCGTTGCCCAGGCTGTAGGCGATCGTTGAGCCGTTGTGCAGCAGTGACGATGTCTGCGGGGTAATCGCGCCGGTAATGCCCAGTGCCAAGAGCGCCGAGTTGGTGAGCATCACCTTGGAATACGAACTCGTCAGACGGTCGATAAGCCCCTGACTCATGCGGCGTAGGCGCACGATTGCGGCCAGATCCGTATCGGTCAGGATGATATCGGCGACCTCCTTGGCAATGTCGCTTCCGCCACCCATTGCCAGCCCAACGTCGGCCAAACCGAGCGCCGGCGAATCGTTGACGCCGTCGCCCACCATGGCAACGTGGCGCCCCTCGCGCTTAATGCGCTCCACATACGCGTACTTGTCCTCGGGCAGCAGCTCGGCCTTAAACTCGTCGACACCTGCCTCGTGCGCAATGCGCTCGGCTGTGCGCTCCGAGTCGCCCGTGAGCATGACCACGTGCTTAACGCCCAACGCGTGCAAGTCGGCGATGGCCTCGCGCACGCCAGGTTTGAGCGGGTCCTCGATACCGAGCACGCCCACAACGGTGCCGTCGACCGCCAGATACAGCGGCGACAGCCCCTGCATCTGGGACTCGATCTGCTCCTTAATGTCGGACTCGAGCTGCGCGCCCTCGTCCTCAAATACAAAGTGCGCGGAACCGATGATGGCGCGACGTCCTTCGATGGACGAAGCGATGCCGTGTGCCACGATGTACTCGACGGCAGCATGGCGCTCGCGGTGCTCGAGCCCGCGCTCACGTGCCGCATTGACCACGGCGCGCGCCACCGGATGCGGAAAATGCTCCTCCAAGCAAGCGGAAAGGCGCAGGACCTCGTCCTCACTCCAGCCATCGGTGGTGAGTACGCAGGCAAGACGCGGCTGCGCCTCGGTGAGCGTGCCGGTCTTATCAAACACGATGGTGTCGGCCTTGGCAAACGACTCAAAGTACTTCGCGCCCTTGACCATGACGCCCATCTTGGCAGCATCGCTCATGGCGGTCATGACGGCGACGGAACCCGTGAGCTTGAGTGCGCACGAGTAGTCGACCATCAGTGCCGCTGAGGTCTTGATGAGGCTGCGGGTGGTAAGCGCAACCAGGCCCGCGAGCAGGAAGTTCCACGGGACGATCTTGTTAGCAAGGTCCTCCATATGCGACTGGCCCTCGGACTTGAGCGAGTCGGCCGTCTGCACGAGCGAGACGATCGAGCGCAGCTTGGTCTGCGCCGTGTTGGCGCGCACGCGCACCAAGATGCTGCCGTCTTCCACGACGGTGCCGGCGAATACATCGTCGCCCACGCTGCGCTCGACGGCCAGCGGCTCGCCGGTCAGGGTCGCTTGGTTGACCATAGCGCTCCCCCGCTCGACCACGCCGTCGATGCAGATAGACATGCCGGTGCGCACGGCGACCAGATCGCCGGGCTCAAGCTCGGTCGCGGCAACGCTTACCTCAGTGTCGCCGACGACCTTTTGCGCCTTGTCGGGCACATCGAGCAGCGAGTTGATGAGCTCGTTTTCGCTCATGGCGCGGGTGTAGTCCTCAAGCAGCTCGCCCACGTTGAGCAGGAACATCGTCTGACCCGCGGTGTCGGCATCACGCTTGACGAACGAAATGCCGATGGCCGAAGCGTCGAGCACGGGAACGGTCAGGCGCGGCTGAGCCAGCTCATGAAGGGCAGCGCGCAAAAATGCCATGTAACCGGCCACGACAAACACCGCACGCAGAGGCGTCGGCAAGAACCAGCGGCGCGCGTAGTGGGCGCCGATAAGTGTCGCCAGATCCATGACAAGCTTGTGCTTGCGTGGCTCAAGCTGCATCACGTAACCCGTCTTTGCGTCGGCAATGGCCTGGGCATCGAGCGCACCCAAGGCGTCGAGCACGCTCGCGCGGCGCGGCTCGTCGTATTCCAGCGCCATCTGGCCAATGCGGCCATACACGCGCACCTTGCGCACGCCGTCGATATCGCCGCTGAGCTTAAGAAGTGCATCGAGATCGCTCTCTGGCACAGGACCCGCCAATTGAAGACGGGTCCTGCCGGGGATCTCGCTAATAATCGAGAATCTCATAGTTTGTGCCTGGGGGCGTTACTCGGCTGCCTCGTCAGCAGCGGCCTCGCTCTGGGTGATGTATGCCGCCTCGGCAACCATGTCGTCGACATTAGCCTTGGCCTGCTCGACCATGTCCTGGTAGCAGTTCTTGACGCGCATGCCGCACGCGATGCCCTGCACGCAGGCATTCTTTACCGGAGCGCTGGTGAGCAGCTTGATGCCGGCCGTACCAAGCAGAAAACCGCCACCGACAAGCAGGGTGTTAAACGTCGACTTCTTCATGTTGCTTCTCCCTTTTGCCGCATTGGACGCGGCACGGTGCCTCAGCACCCGAGTAAACAAGTTTGCTCGAGCACACTTTTGGAAAATAGTTTAGTTTATCTAACTATTAAGGTCAACAAAGGTTAACTTTTTGGAAATCTTGAGGCGCGATGTGACCAAGGGGACAGTCTCTTTGTCACCCGCACAAAAATGAGGGCACCAACGGCGCCCTCATTCACCAAATTCCATTCAGCCCACCTGACCCGAACGGCCGAGTCGTCACAGAACCCGGGAGCCCCGGCAGGGCGGGTGCTTGCTCAAAATGAGTTCCCCTCAAAAAAACAATGGGCGTGCCAACGGCGCGCCCATTCACTCAACTCCATTCAGCCTACCTGACCCGAACGGCCGAGTCGTCACGGAACCGAGGGGCCGGGCGCAGGGCCTTGCCTCTCAATGAGTTCCGCACGAACAGGAGGCGCCAGTGGCGCCTCCGTCGTGAGTCAGGACTGTCCGAAATTGAGAGGCAAGGCCCTGCGCCCGGCCCCTCGGTTCCCGCTTACGAGAGCGACGTTCTCAGCAACTCGTTGAAGAGCTTCGGGTTGCCCTTGCCGCGGCTTGCCTTCATGCACTGGCCCACCAAAAAGCCGATAACCTTCTGGTTGCCGTCACGATACTGCTGCGCCTGATCGGCACAGTTAGCCAGCACCTCGTCCACGATCGGCTGCAGCGCGCCGGCATCGCTCACCTGACGCATACCACGCTCGTCGACGATCTTGTTGGGATCGTCACCGGTCTGGGCCATGGCCTCAAAGACCTCGTGCGCCTGGTTGGAGCTGATGGCATCGGTCGCCAGCAGCTTGGCAAGGGCTGCCACCTGAGCCGGTGCAATACCGGACTCGGCCAGCGAGACGCCCGCGCCCTTAAGGTAGGCGATCATCTCGTTGACCAGCAGGTTTGCGACCGTCTGGGCCTCTTTGCCAGCCATACCGGCAGCGGCGGCCTCAAAGAAGTCGGCAAACTCGGGATCGCCGGCAATCTGCTCGGCATCGGCCGTCTTAATGCCAAAGTCGGCCTCAAAACGGACGCGCTTGGCATCGGGCAGCTCGGGGATCTCGCCACGGCAGCGGTCGATGAACTCGTCGTCCAAATCGAACGGCGCCAGATCGGGGTCGGGGAACAGACGATAGTCGTCGGCCGTCTCCTTGACGCGCATAACCACGGTGCGCTTACGGCTGGGCTCCCAGTGGCGGGTCTCCTGATAGATGATGCCGCCCTCCTCGAGCACCTCGGCCTGACGGCAGATCTCGTAGGCAAGGCCGTCATGCAGGCTCTTAAACGAGTTGAGGTTCTTGAGCTCGGTCTTAGTGCCCAGCTTGGTCTCGCCGCGGCGGCGCAGCGACACGTTGCCGTCGCAGCGCATAGAACCCTTCTCCATGGAGCAGTCCGAAATGCCCAGCGTCACAAAAATGCGACGGAGCTTCTCCATAAACAGGCGGGCCTCCTCGGGCGTGCGCAGATCAGGCTCGGTGACGAGCTCAATCAAAGGCGTGCCGCAGCGGTTGTAGTCGACGAGCGACTCGGCAGCGGCGGTAATGCGGCCCTCGGCACCGCCCACGTGGACCATCTTGGCGGCGTCCTCCTCCATGTGGATGCGCAGGATGCGAATGGGCACCGTGTAGGAACCGTCCTCGCGGCGCTCGGGCATCTGCAGGTTGGACGCATCATAGCTGGCCAGATGACCGGAGCGCTGATTGCCCTCGCGCATGGTCGACGTCATGGACGTGGACAGGCCCTCGGCGTTGGCCGAGGCGCTCGCCAGGCTCTGGGCCTCGGCCTCGCCAAACGCGCAGTCGGGGCGCTCGGCGGCACCGCGACCGGTCACGTCCAGGTCCAGGTGACCGTACATGGCAAAAGCGACCGGACCCTGCGTAGTCTGGAAGTTCTTGGCCATATCGGGATAAAAGTAGTGCTTGCGGTAGAACATCGAGTGGCGCTGGATCTCGCAGTTGGTGGCGAGACCGGCCTTGACGATGCTCTCGATGGCGCGCTTGTTGGGCACCGGCAGGGCGCCGGGCAGGCCCAGGCACACCGGGCACACGTTGGCGTTAGGCTCGTCATCGTGGCTGAGCTTGCAGTTGCAGAACATCTTGGTATCGAGCGCGGTGAGCTCGGTATGGATCTCCAGGCCGATCACGGCCTCCCAATCCTGCAGGACCTCGGAAAGTTCCTTCATTACAGCTCGCCTCCCTTCCCGGCAAAATCGGGCGCGACGGAAAGCGCGGGCGCACCCGTGGCGGCATCGGCAAAGCCGCGCTCCAGGGCGCGGGCAAACGTGAGCAACTGACGGTCCTTAAAGGCAGGTCCCACCAGCTGGGCAGAAACGGGCAGCTGAGTATCCTCGCCCAAGCCCAGCGGCACCGAGATGCCACCGTTGCCGCAAATGTTGAGCGAGATGGTGTACAGGTCGGAGAGGTACATCTGCGTGGGGTCGCTAATCTCGCCAAACTTAAAGGCCGTGCGCGGCGAGGCGGGCATGAGGATGGTGTCCACCTTGGCATATGCGGCGTCGTAGTCCCGCGTGATGAGCGTGCGAGCCTTTTGCGCGGCGTAGTAGTACTTGTCGTACACGCCCGAGCTCAGCAGGTAGGCGCCGAGCATCTGACGGCGCTTGGCCTCGGCGCCAAAGCCGTGGGCGCGCGAGAGCGAGCTCTGGTCGGACAGGTTGGCGCAGCCCTCCTCCTGATAGCCATAGCGAATGCCGTCGAAGCGGGCCAGGTTGGAGAACGCCTCAGCCGGGCCGATGACATAGTAGGCGGCGATGGCGGCGTCCAGGTGCGGCAGGTCAACCTCGACCAGCTCGGCGCCCTGGTTCTGCAGCTCCTGGGCGGCGCGCTGAACAGCGGCCTTGACCTCGGGCGTCAGACCCTCGGCCTCCATAAACGCGGGGATGATGCCCACGCGCTTGCCCTCGATGCTGTCGTTAAGATGCTCGGTAAAGTCGACGGCGCAATCCTGGCTGGTGCAGTCATACGGATCGTGACCCGCGCCGGTAAGCGCGTTCATGGCCAGCGCGACATCCTCGACCGTGCGACCGAAGGGACCCACCTGGTCGAGCGACGAGCCAAAGGCAACCACGCCGTAACGGCTCACGGCGCCGTACGTGGGCTTAAAGCCCACCACGCCGCACAGCGACGCCGGCTGACGAATGGAGCCGCCGGTATCCGAGCCCAGCGAGAGCGCGACCTCGCCCGCGGCGACGGCGGCAGCGGAGCCGCCCGAGGAGCCGCCGGGCACGCGCTCGGTATCCCAGGGGTTGTTGGTGCGGTGGAACGCCGAACTCTCGGTGGAGCTGCCAAAGGCAAACTCGTCCATGTTGGCCTTGCCCATGGGCAGGCAGCCGGCGTCGAGCATGCGCTGGACGCAGGTGGCGGTGTAGACACTCTGGTAGTTCTCGAGCATGCGGGAAGCGCAGGTGGTGCGCGTGCCCACGAGGTTCATGTTGTCCTTAATGGCCAGCGGCACGCCCGCAAGCGGGGGCAGCGGCTTGCCGGCGGCACGGTCGGCATCCACGCGCGCAGCGGCCTCGAGCGCAAGCTCGGGCGCCACCTGCAGGAATGCCTGGACCCCGTCCTCGCGCGCCTCGATGGCGGCAAGGGAGGCCTGGGCCACCTCGGTAGCGGTAAAGTCGCCGGCGGCAACGCCCGCGGCAATCTGAGCGGCGGTAAGGGAATCGAAGCTTAGCGCCATTACTCGCTCTCCCCCTCTCCCAAAATGGACGGCACGCGGAAGTAGCGGTCGCGCACGCTGCCAGCGTTTTCCAGCGCAACGTCGAGCGGCAGGTCGCGCTCGGGCTCGCGCAGGTCATCGCCCATCACGTTGGACAGGCTTCCGATGGGATGGAACGTAGGCTCCACGTCGGGCAAGTCATATTGCAAGACGGGCTCGAGCATCTGGACGGCATCGTTCATGTAGGACGTCATCTGGGTGAGCTCGTCATCGGTCAGTGCGATCTTTGCGTACTCGGCGATGCCGCGCACGTCTTTCTCGCTGAGTGCCATAGGCGCTCCCTTCCGCATAACAGTTAAACCGCTCTAGTATACAAGGCAACGCCGCTTGGAGCAGATGCTTTACCTAAATGCAGCGAAAACGTAACGAGGGCGGCGGCTGACAGGCGGCGGGCTGGCGGTTTTGTAGCGAAACCCGCCAGCCCGCAACGAAAACCGTCTCGCCCACAACGAAAAGCATCACAACATTCGACGCTTTTCGTCCAAATCGCGATTTTCATCGAATGTTGTGATGGTTTGGAAGTCCCGACCACCACAAAGGTGCCTGTCCCCTTTGTGGTGGTTCTGGAGAATGTCCTATGCCGAGGCCTTGGCCTTGCGGCGCTTGCGGACCGCGTGGATCACGATGTCCAGCAGCAACAGCACAATGGCTACGACCACGATGAGCACGGCAAACTCGCGCTTGCCCCAGTGGCGACCGGCCAGCGATTTTTGCTTGTCGACGTCCTTTTTGCTGTACTTGGTGCGCACGCAATGCACCAGCAGGCGATGGTCGTTCACGCCGTAGGGCGTGCAGGTGACGAGCGTCACCTTGTCGGCGCCGGGCTCGATGGTTAGCGACTCCATCTCCTCGGGCAGCACCACCTCGGAGTCCACCATCTTGTAGGCGAGCGTCTTGTTCATGGTGTGCAGCAACACCAGGTCGCCGGGCTCCAGCGAGTGGATGTCGTCGAACATGCTCAGGTTGCGCATGCCCGAGTGCGCGGTGAGCACGCAATGAGTCGAGGTGCCGCCCACCGGCAGGCTCGTGCCCTCCAGGTGGCCGACGCCCGCCATAAGGACTTCTTCGCTCGTGCCGTGGTAGATGGGCATGCTCACGTCGATGGAGGGAATCTCGACCCAGCTCATCATGGGGTCGCGGTCAAAGATGAGCTGCTGAGCGTAGGGCTCGATCTGGTCGGCGGGAAGCTCGGTGACCTCGCCCGCCAGCTGCTCGTTATAGGAGCGCGCCTGAAGCAGGATGCGCTCGCGCTCCTCGGCAGACAGCGCGTCCACGGTGCTGGACACCGTGCTGATCTGGTTGAACACGCCCGAGGCCTCGAGCCGGTCCAAGATCCACGGCCAGGTCATAAGGCCCACGCCAATAAGAATGATGACGATGGTGATGAGACGGTCGGCCCAGCGCGGCAGTCGCTTGCGGCGGCGCTTGGGCTTTGGTTGAGGTTTGGGCTGAGGGCTTGAGCCGCCGTTGTCCGCGGCGTTACTGCTCTTCATATGTTTGGCGCCCTGCACCATCGCCGGTCACTCCTCTACAACTCAAGTTGTCTAAACAAATAATAGCTGATTAGCGAGCTTCCACGCCGGACAACGCAGCTAGGCTGCGCCGTCCGGGCCACGTAACCCCACTCAACCAATCAAGCCATATGTTGCTTTCATCGTCTCGAGCAACTGCGCCATCGTTACGCCCGCAACCCCAATCTGTTTCAGATTGACGTCGCCCACCTCGCAATCTTTAACAAACGCAAGCATATCGTCCTTCAGTTCTCCGCGCAGGTCGACACCTTCCGACTCGCCAAGCAGCTGAGCGAGCCTCAGCGCATCGCGTTTATGCTTTTTTACCTTCCTCGAATCAACGTTCTCTCCCGCTTCCCTTCTGGCTTTTAGGTCGAGATACGCCTTCGCTTTGAACGGGACAATGTATTCCGTACCCAGGACCGAAACGCCGCCTACGGTCCGAATTCCCTGAAGGAACAAGCTGTAGTAAGCATCGTCCAACAAAATTGCCGAAAGACTGCTTATGTTTTCATCAACGTGAATTGGCGCCACATCAATCCCCTCACGACCCTTTAGAAAGTCGGGGCACTTCGCGAAGAGTTCGATCATATGGGGGTAACCCGGCCTCTTAGGCTCTGTAAACCGATAAAAACATGAGCCTTTGCCTTCGCCCCAGCCGCAGCGGTAACCGCCATCACGCACCAAAGTCCATATGGCTTCTGCCGTCTGAGGCAACCGGTCATCGGCGACAATTACCACATCAAAATCGTGAGTCGCCCTAAACGGAAGTCCCGCCTCCGCGAGCAAAATGTCGCATGCCGTGCCGCCGATAAGGGCATACGATCCTGCAGCTTCTTGCATATGCTGCTGAAATTCTTGGAGGCCTTCTACAGCGCTTCTTGCCATGGATATTCCCTTTCAAACATTCGATCGACTTCGAGCTGAATTCGCTCATCGTCAATTGCCGCCAAAGATAGCGCAAGCGAAATGTTGTCGACACGGGAGGAGTCGGCAAACACGGGCGCATAGCGCCACACTTGGATCATCGCCGTCTCGTTATCCGGCAACTCCCCGTCTGCGACTTCGAGGTCGCTCAGTTGACGCCATGCACTTCTTAAGACGGCCTTTTGTTCCATGCCCGGCGCAGCGAGCATCGAACGCGCGGCGAGCGCCGTCTCCCCGGCGTCAACAAGACAGTCGATCTGCGGCGTCTTCCTTGCAAAAAAGACCTTCGAGACAGGCGAGGAGAGCTCTGCCATGTGCTCACTGAGCAAAAGATCAACAGCAACAGGGAACACGACGACACGTCGCTCGCGACGCTCGCGCCTCGCGAGCCCCCTGTCAACAAGCTCGGTTATGGCCTCACTCGCGCGGCTTGCCGAAATCCCAAGCGCACGACAAAGGTCATAGGGACGATATGGCTCCTGGGCTACTCCCCAGATTGCGGCAGCCTGTGCGTTGGGTGACATCTTGGTCGCGCGATTGCGAAACCGGGCACCGCCCCTCTCCGTGCAGGCTGTGCCCATAAATGGAAGAAAAGCCTGTCTACCTGGGCAGACAAAGGGAATCCCTTGTGCGATCAATGCTTTGCGCTGACGTGCATCGGCATCAGGAAACGAAACGACAACAGGAGTCTCCGCGCGTAAGGCTAGCTGACTATAGACTCTCTTAGCCTCGGGAAGCCCGACGCCAGTAGGCAAACTTGCAAGCAAAAACGAAAAACCGTTTGCGTCAACAGCGCGGACCTCAACCGCCCGCAGATGCAGCGGCAAGCGTGTGGATCCAGGCCAAGTTTTGGCCTTGGCGGAGAGGCCTAGTGCTTCTTGTAAGTAGATTAGCGCTTCGTTCATTTCCATCATTTTCGTTTGATTCCAGTTTATATTGAATTATACATAATTTTCGGAATTGACGAGATTCCTTTCGTGCATAAGCCCGCATTTGAGTTTTCAGAATGTCCCGGATCGGCGGGGCGATTCGGGATACAATGTCAATAGAAAACGACGCATCCCGCGTAAGTGTACGAGAGCGCGGGCGGCCTAGTTTTCAGCTTTTGTTAAATGCCCGGGATCCGACCCCCGGGCATTCTTATTTGCGCTTGTTGCGGCGCAAATGCCTTCTACCGTCCGCACCGCGCGTGCGCCTACGGACCTTAAACCGAACCTCATACGAGTCAAGAAACGCGATGACGAACGTACTCGCATCGGACGATGGAGGCTGGCTGCGTTATCCCAAAAAAACGGGGCAGACTCCAGTGCGGAGTCTGCCCCGAAAAGAGAGTGGCAAAGCAAGAACGTGGATGGACGAGAAAAGTGTCCGCAAGTCTCATGGCCATCACATCCCACCTGCCAAAGGGATGGGTGAGCGAGCGTTACTCCTGCTCGGACTCCTCGGCCTGCTTACGGCTGTGGATGAGGTGCGCCACGCCGATGCACAGCACCGCGCCACCAGCGATCCAAGTGAAGGTCACGCCGTTGAGACCGGTCAGCGGGAGGCCAGAGCCCTTCTCGTTCTTGACGGTAAGGGTGATGGTGCCGCCGTCGGCTGACGGGGTAACCATGGTGGGATTATTGCTCCCCGCGGTTACCTTCAGCGTATTCGGGTCGGTGTTATCATCGAGCCTCTCGCCCTCGAGCTTTTTAAGGCCATTGGCTTCAATGGTGAAGTTAAAGTCTTTCAGCGTGTTGTAGCCGGGGTTACTGCCCTCGACCTCGTGCACCGTGTAGGTGCCGGCATCGAGACCCGCTACGCTGATCTCGCCATTTTTATTAGTCGTGAACTCATAAGCATCAGCGCCGAGATTGCCTTTCTCTTGGACAAACTTGCCATTGGAGGACGCGTCGTCAGGAGTCGTGGCTTGAATGGTGAACCTTACGCCCTCAAGCTTCTTGGCCGTCTCCACAGAGTCAACCTTGACGAGTTTGAGCGCGTAGGTGTAGTCGCGGACGGTATCGGGCACAGACTCACCCGTTCCTTCGCCCATGGGATTGTTGGAATAAATGAGTTTTACGGCGTTGTCGTTACCCGTGTCGCCGACAGTAACGTTCGTAGCCTTCATGGGATCAAGCATAGCGGTGTAAGTGACGACGACATTGGAGCTACCGTCGAGCGCCGCGTTAGCTTGTTTCGCAGCAGTCTTGAGGTCGGCAAACTTTACGGTCAACGTGTTAGTTGCCTTATCAATCGAAACATCGTAACCGGTCTTGGCGCCAGGAGTCGTGTTGGGTGAAAGGATCTTTTCACCGATTTTAACGATGACGCTGCTATCATCTGCCGTCAGACCGTCAGAAAGCTTATCGCTGAACTCATAATGGTAAGTATCGAACGTTGCGATATTGCTGGCAACGGTGCCAGTCAGCTTATATTCAACTTTCTGGCCCATCTGCGAGTCGGCCTTGTCGGCCCAATCACTGCCGTCATCGTTTTTGATCTTCTTCACGACCGTGGGGACGCTCTTCTTGGGGGCTACCTTAACGTCAGAGCCACCGACAATGGTGAAAATCGGCGAAGTGTACACGTCAGTATTGCCGGTCTTACTGGGCGCATCGGTCACGAAAAGCCAGTAGCCTTGGTCCAGACTCTCAAAGTTACCCTTGCTGGAATTGCTTGGCTGTGTCCAAGTAAGCGTCTTGTCCCCCTCCAAGGCCTCGGCAATCAAGTCCAGAACCGTGCCATTATCAACCGCCGTAGTCTCTCCATAATTAGAGCTCTGAGTCGTGCTGATGAACTCCGCCCACGTCTGGGCGTCTTCATTTACGTTAGGTACTCCAGGAACGTCTTTGAGCGCAGTCGTAACGAGGGTTTTCACATTACCCGGAGCCCACTGAATATCGGAAAGTGTCTTATCACCTGACCAGGTATTTCCATCCTTATTCTGCGTGATCTTCGCGGTAAAGATCTGGATGCCCTTAAAAGATGTGTCGGCATATTCAGCGATAGGGTCAGTGATAAACACCTTGCCATCCTCCGTAGCCACCGTTGGCTTGCCCTCAGCAAACGCCATCGTGACCGGGGCCATGACGCCGCCGAAGGTCAGCGCTGCTGTGAGGCCGGCGGTTACTGCCAGGCGTGCGATGTTCTTGTTCATGCTCATCTTCTTTTCCTCCGTTTTCCGGTTGGTTCTCATTCGATCGGTCATCATCTGTCTGTGTCTTAGCATCTGCTTCGCTATGTCTCGCCCCGCTCTCTGTGGGGCTGCCAGCTACTCTTTATGGCTGCCACCTCCCCGCTTGACCAGGAGCGCGACCACGATGAGCGCGGCTCCGGCGACCGCTGCGGCGGCCGCGGCGTACATTGCCATATCACCAGTCGAGGGCATAAAGCCTCCGGTGGTAATGCTAGGGGGTGTGCCGGTGGGCGTGTTGATGAGCGACGCCTCCAGGCTGCCCGTCGACCCGTCCGCGCTGTCGGCGCGCAGGGGCGACTCGGCCGTGATGGTGAGCTTGGGCTTGGCGGCGGCCACCTGGTCGACGTCCAGGCCCTCGGCCTTGACCGTCACGGAGCGCGTGCCCTCAAAGGCGGTGTAGCCCTTGGGCGCCTTGAGCTCGCGGACCTCCAGCTTGCCCGAGTCCACGCCCGAGACGGCCACGCGGCCGTCCTCGCCCGTGGTGACGGTGGCCTTGCCTTCTGCATCCCACGTGCCGTCCGCCGTCAGCGTGCGACCACGGTCGTCGGCGATGCTCAGGACCGCCCCGGCAAGCGGCTTGTCACCATCGCTACCGCGCTTGGTGAGCGCGAGATCCCAGGTGTAGGCGCACGCATCGTCGCTCGGCGTGCGGGTGAAGCCGGCGTCGCCGGACTGATCGGCAAAGGGAGAGCGCGGGTAGCGCAGGTAGACCTCGTTGGGGTTGCCCTTCGCGATGCCGTGGTCGCATGCGCTGTTGAGCGGCGCATTGTACACGGCGACCACGCGGGCGCCCGCGGTGAAGGCGTCGGCCCCGCCGAGCGCGGCGATCAGGTCGCCGGTGCGCACGGTGAAGGTCTTACCGTCGACCGCTACCTTGGTGGCGCACTGGGCCGTGATGTCGGTCCAGCCCTTCGCGGGCTCGGTGCCGGCGCGACCGTCCTTGCCGGCCGAGACGGCGCCAAAGCCGCCGTCCGCGCCCGCCGCCACGTACACGCGCATGCTCGCGGCGACCTTGGAGGGGTCGAGCCCCGCGCTCATGGTGTCGACGAACCGCACCGTATAGGTGTCGTAGGCCGTGAGGCCCGCCGGGACCGTGGCAGAGAGGCGCCAGTACAGGTCGTCGGCGACCGTGGCGTCGGCGGCCTTCTGCCAGGCGGCGGCGCTGTCCTCCAGCACGTGCTTGGACACCTTGGGGGTCGCGGCCTTGGGCTTGACGCTGACGGCGCTGCCGCCCACCAGGGCCATGATCGGCGCGGCGCCGGCCTCGCCCTGGGAAATGGCGTCATCGTCGGCGACGATGAGCCAGTAGCCGCAGGGCAGCTCGGCCGTCGTGCCCGCGTTAAGGGCCACGGACACGGCGCCAGAGCTCTGGAGGGAACGAGCGAGCTGTGCGCTCAGCATGCTCGTAAGGTGAGAATCGTTGTTGAGCCACTCGGCAGCTTCCTGCGCGGTGGTCTGGGATTTGGGCATGCCGGCGCTGTACAGCACGGGCAGGACGGCGTCGCGCGCGGCGTCGCTTACCCAGGCGAGATCGGTGGCGGTCTTGGCGTCGCTGTCGCCGTCGACGACGTTGGCGCTAAAGATCTGGTAGGCGTCGTAGCTGCGCGCCACGGTGCCGCTCACCGTGATGGAACCGGTCGAGGTCGGCGCGGCCTGCGCGGAAGCGGGGAACACAACCGCGCAGGTGCCGATCAGGAGGGCAAGCAGCGCAAACAAGATCGGGAAGGAGCAAACTTTCTTATTCACGACGCTTACCTCCCTTCGCATTCGCCTTACGACGAATGTGCATCCAGGCCGCAGCAGCGCAAAGCACCGCCGCGCCGGCAAGGTACGTCAGAGTGACGCCCGACATACCAGAAAGGGGTAAAGAGGTGGAGTAGGTGTTGGTGAAGGTGGGGTCATCGGTCTTGCTTTCCGCGCCGTTGGCGTCGACCTCGTAGTAGGCCGGCGTGCAGGTCAGATGTCCGTTGCCGTCATCCTTTGCCGTCACCACAACCTTGAAAGTCTTGGTGTCGTTGGTGTAGCCCTCGTGCTTGGTGCCATCGTCCTTGCGGGCGGGGCATTCACAGATGTAGTAGGTGAACTGCGCCTGCTGATTGCTATCGAGCTCATCAACTCCTAGTGGGCCGATTTGTACCGGATCGAACTTTACTTTCTGAGGGTTTTCCGACCCAGAAGTATATGTATATATGGGCTGAAAAGTTTTCTTCGTGTTGTCGGAATTCTCAGCATACAGCTCGAACTTGAAATTCTTCATCTCGCCGCCATCGACCTTCTTGGTCACCTGAGGTGTCCAAGAGCCGACAGTCTGGTAGGGCACGTTCGTAAACGCAGGGTTGGAGTCGTTGCCGATTGCTACGGTCGAGACAGCTCTGTCGGCCGAATCTACACTCCACTTATAGAAGTCAGCAGGTTTATCACACCATTTGAAGACCGTTTCGCCTTCCTTTTTAACGTATACTTTTGAAGTGCTCGTATTGACCGCATGGCGACGAATCTTAATTCCCAAGAGATCCGTCTCTTCAACTGGTTGATCACTAACATCTACATGTATTTTGTAAATAGACTTATCAAACTTTGTTCCTTTTTCCTCGATAGGAACTTCAACAAGGTAGAGGTCGTAATCGCCCGATTGGTAATTCGCAGCCGTATCAATGACAATCTCTCCTATCTTTTCCTCGGTATTAACGGTAAACTCAGACGTCGCCTCGCATCCGCTTGCCTGGAGCTTGCCGTTCGTATCCCAATACGGCTCCTCACCTGTACCGGCGGCTTTGCCCAACAGCTTGAACCGGTAGCCGTGGCCCGCGAGGCTTTGAGCTTTGCCGTCCTTCATGAAAACCTTGTTAGCCTTAACTTTGATTGCAGGATACACGTTCAAAGCCTCGACCTTGCCAACGACAAGATCGCCGTTGGTCATGATGCCACCACCGTGGGTGTAGGAGTAGTTGCCACTGATGATGGTCGTAGCATCTCTCTGCGCATAACTTTTAGCCGCATCGGAAGGATTAGCCGCAAGGCCAAACATCCACTTGGCCTCGGCACCGCCATTGGCATCGATGGTTATCGTCTCACCATCGCAAGTGCCCTGCCAGCCAGCCGATTCGCCGCCCAGCATCTTGCCAAGAACGACAGCGATTGTCTTATCCGCGCCATTCTTATTACGGACCAAGAAGAAATCCTTATGGCCGGATGTTTGGAAGGTAGAAGTAACGTAATTATCTTCATCGTGGTCTTCTTTTTTGCCGTCGCCGCCAGCGGAATAATGATACGTTGGTACCTTATTGCCATTTTGATCAACGGTTGTCAGCTTATTGCCATCTTGATCAACGTTATCATCATTGCCATAGATAGCAGCGCCATTCGAGTGCGAAACGATTGTCTGGCCCGTAGGACAAGCACCGATGCCACCGCCCCAGCCGCCGGCGCGATTATTAGTGATCAGCGTCTTGAAAATATTGAGCCTGCCGCCCTTCTGGATAAAGACGCCACCGCCGCCCCAGTCGCCACCACGATCTTTGGTGCTACCCGTATTCGTCTTATTGTTCGTAATGTAAACCCTGCCAGTATCACTGGCGTTAATTGTTGCCATCGTGCCGGCGCTGTCGCCGCCCGCGACACGCAGACCGCCGCCTTCGGCGTTATCGGCAACATTGCCGGCAATCGTACCGCCAGTCATTTTAAAAGTGATTTTCTCGATCTCGCCGTCGTTATCTTTATCATAAAAACCAGCGTAGACGCCACCGCCAGCCTCATAGGAATAGTTGGCCGTAACGAAGCCGCCCGTTAAGTTAAGCGTGCCATCGTGCGTACATGCAATGCCACCACCACCGAGCAGGCCATTGTTGCCAAGGTTGTCAATATCTGTGATGCGAGCATCGACTCGATTGTTGGTTATACAGGCAGAACCGCTAATGGTAACTTTTGCACCCTTGGTATAAACACCACCACCGTAGCCGCCATCGCGTGTGTTTTCACCATTATTGATAGCTTTATCATACGTTGCGTTGCCAGAGATAATTCCGCCCGCAAGGTTCAGAGTGGCTCCATTGTCAGCAAAGACGCCGCCGCCGGAAGCCGCCTTGTTTCCCGCAACTACACCGCCGCTCATTTCGAGACTGGGATTCTGGCCCGCTATGCACAGGCCACCGCCCCAGCCACCGCCGTTACCGTTGGTAACGTAACCGCCAGAAATATTGACAGCGCCCCGAGAGAAAATAACGTGACCGTCGTCGCCCAGATTGGCAGCCGTGGTAATCATGCCGCCCTCGAGATTGAGCGTGCAGCCCGCTTCGACCTCGACCACATACTTTACGGAACCGCTGTCCGATGCCGCATCGATAGCGCCGAAGCCCGTAACAACATGCTTGTACGTAGTCTCCGTAGTGCCGAGACAATCTGAATTGGGCACACTCTTGGTCTCATAGTAAGTAAGACTCTTAGGAGTGCCGCTATTGGAGCCGTTTCCCTTGCCCCACTCCATAGTCGCCAACTGGCCCGCCGACGTAGGGACCTGAGTCTGTTCGTCTATCGTTTTTTTACCCAAGTCCTTGTTACCCGAGTCCTCGATAGTGAGCTTGGCTCCGCTTTGGACCACAAAGAAGGAGTCTGGGGTGCGATCGTTGTAGACGCCGTGGTAGTTATAGAGCATGCATCCCGCAAGATCGATGGTGGTGTCTTTGGTGATGGCAATCTGCGTATCCGAATAGGCAGAATCCGTCAGTCGAAACTTGCCGCCATCGGTAAATTGGTTTGCAACATTACCCTTTACCTTGGTATAGTCATCGGCACTGACGTTGGCAGGGGCGATTGCGCTTTCATCGTTAGTTTCATCATCAGAAGGCTTCGCATCCGCAGGCTGCGCAGCGCTCTCGGCTCCCGTGTCATCAGACAACGGAGCCGCCCTGAGAGCATCGTCGCCAGTCTCGTCGCCCTCGGTCTCGTCACTATTCTGGTTTTCGGTATCCACGTTGTTGGTGTTTTCTACATCAGTAGACTCAGTTGAGGAACCACCCGCCGTCACAGTTTCTTCGGTAGAACCCGCCTGACCATCGTTGGCAATGGCCTGCGAGATCGGAGGCATGACGAGCGACAGTACCAGGCTCAACACGGAGGCTCCGCACAAAACGCCTGCCAGTACACGGCGCGTCGCTTTTTTACTCTGCTTAGTTTTTTCTGAATTCGCTTTCATCGATGTCTCCTCCCCAAGAGACCGCGATCTTGCTCTTTCACTATCAAACGTATCTGCGCAATCTGTAATTGCGCTCGCGTAGTAATACTATTGTAACTATTGTTTAAACATTCGAGCAACAAAACCGACATTTTTGTAGCCAGTTCTCAATTCTCTTGACATTTACTCAGATTTGCTTTCGTTTATTCGCTCTGAAATATCTGTTTCTACTGGTAATTAAGTTAGCTATCAGTTTTTTAATAGCATTTTATTTATTTGCACAACATTTTGCTCAAGAGCAAGCATCCTGTGAACGGTCGAAAATCGACCGCGAACGGTAGGTCATTAACCGGGAGGAATAGACTACCAAATTGATGGGAATATCTTTAGCCCATCGGTGGTTAGAAGCGTAATGTTCAGACAACCATATTTGAATTTACGCGCAGATTGTAGGCATCAATTCGTCCAAATCACCTGAGGCCGCCACGAAGGCGCCTGTCCCCTTTGTGGCGGCTCTCCCCCCGCGCTACAGCAGATGTTCCTCGATAAAGATCGCGATGCCGTCTTTGTCGTTGCTGGCGGTTACAAAGTCGGCGGCGGCACGGGTGGCGTCACTGCCGTTTGCCATAGCCACGCCCACGCCGGCGTCGGCCACCATGCAGGTGTCGTTGTCGGCATCGCCAAACACGCAGATGTTCTGGAGCTCCATGTCGTTGAGCTCCGCCACGCGCACAAGGCCGCGCGTCTTGGACACGCGCGGATCCATGAACTCGTAGAGCCGCTGCGTGGTTTGCAGAGCCGCCGCCTTAACAGTGTCGTCGGCAAACGTCGATGCTCGCTCAATCACCCGCGGCATTACCTCGGGCGCCATGGTAAACATCACCTTGGGCTGCGGCTCGCGCAAGAACTCGGCAAAATCAACCACCTGGTAGGGCACGCCGTCGACGCGCGACAGGTGCTCGACGCACGCGTTGCTCTCGGGCACGTAAAACACGCCGTCTCGGGGGCAGACAGGTGTTGCCGGAAGGTCCGCCATGTGCTTGCAGATGCGCGCGATGGTCTCGCCCGGCAGCGGATAGCTCAGCTCGTTGATGTCGTGCGCGCGGTCAATGACCTCGGCGCCACCGCAGCCCACCATCACGTCTACCAGGCCTTCGATGCCCCAGAGCTCGTACATGGCCTCGGTCGCGTGGGCGTCGCGCCCGGTGCACAGGCCAAACAGCACGCCGCGCTCGCGCAGGGCGCGGATCGCCGCCACGGTGCGCGGGGACACCGTGTGCTGGCTCGTGAGCAGCGTGCCGTCGATATCGCAGAACACGGCTTTGATGTGGCTGAAGGTGGTGTCCATGGGGGCCTTTCTGGGTTGTGCGGCGGTGTGGGGTGTATTCGTGAACGGCGTACATGGTATACCAAGGCGCAGGCCGTTGGGTTCCGGCCACCACAAAGGCGCCTGGCCCCTCTGTGGTGGCCGGACCCGCAGGGTGACCTGGCACGGGGCGCAAACCATCACAACATTCGACGTTTTTCGTCAAAATCGCGATTTTCATCGAATGTTGTGATGGTTTTTACTGCCTTGCGGCACGATCAAAATGCCGGCGTCCAAACAGCAGCAACGCCGCGGGAACTGCCGTCACGACCATGCCCGCCCCTACGAGCGTCTGTTGCACGCCAAATGTCGCCGCCAGCCACGGGGCAATCGCCAGCGGCGCCACGCCGGCAAACATATTGCCAAAGCCCATGACCGAGTTGACGCGACCGAGCTGCTCGAGCGGGGCCGTTGTTTGCACGATCGTGTTGTGGAGCGGGTTGACGACGCCCCAGGCCACGCCCAGGGCAATCTGGCCGACAAGGGCTACGCCCACGTACGGCGTTCCCACGTAGAGCAGGCTTCCCAGACCCACGGACATGAGCGCCGCAAGCAGCGTTTTAAGGTTGACCAGGTGCGGCGGCAAGCGGAGCGCGAGCACGGCACCCAGCACCGCGCCCACGCCCGAGGCCGACGAGAGCCAGCCCATCCACTCAACGCCGACGCGTAGGACATCGCGGTAGAAGAACGACTCCAGCGGGTCGAAGGCACCGTAGCCAAAGTTTGAAAGGAAAATAATGCAGAACAGCAGGGCAAGGACGCTGTTGGCAAAGACTGTCTTGATGCTGGTCGCGAAGGTTGCACGGGTTGATTTACTGGAGTCGGAGCTTTGACTGGCAGTACTTGTCGTTGTGCTGCTATCCGCGGGAGTACTTTCGCGCGCGGCGACGCGACCTGCTTGCGGCCTAAAGCCCCAGCCGGCGAGAAGCGCCAACGCGGTAAAGAGCATCATAAGCACGAACACCGCGCGCGACGACGCAGCCGCCGCGACAAAGCCGCCCAGCGTGGGGCCAACGATGATACTCACGTTTGAAAACATGGCGATGGCGGAGTTGATGTCTTTGAGCTCGACAGAATCGTCGGTGAGATACGCCGGATAGGACGTAGCGATGGGCTGGGCGAATCCCATCACAAAGCCCAGGAGTACCGCACCGAGCAGGACGATGCCAGTCGCGCTGCCAAAAACGAGGATCGCCGCGCCGGTTGCCAACGTGCCGACGATACTTGCCCGGAAATGCCGGCACGGACCCCAAGCGTCAAGCGCCGCTCCGCCCGCAAAGGATCCCAGGATCACGAATACGTTCATAAAAAGAACGGCCAGCGATGTCGCGACGACCGAGGCATCGTCCGCATAGGTGAGCGTTCCGATGACGCCGATAAAGTAACTGGTCTGAAAACCGGTGTAGATGAGAAAGCGCATCGCCACCAGACGCTTGGCCTGCACGGACAGCGAAGGTTGAGACTTTGAGAAAAGAGAGGCGAGCATGGAGACTCCTTGTTTCATACGAATACGGGCGGTGGGCATTCGCCACCGTCTGTCAAATCAATCTATCCGCATGAAACATTAAGGACGCATCAGGACCCTTCTCTCCGTTTTTCGCCCGTCATGAACTACTTGGTAGATTGTAAGACATGTCCCACACATCTACTAAAGCAAAAACCACCACAAAGGTGCCTGGCCCCTTTGTGGTGGAAATGACGTTTGCCCAGATAAAACCTACCAAAATAAACCTGTCCCCTTTTGGCAGGTTTTAGGCCAGATGGTCCTGAATCAGATCGCAGATGGCTCGGGCGTCGTTGATGTTGATAGCTCGGGTCGCAAAGCCGGCGTCGAAGGCCTGACGCGCCAGGGCCTCATTGCAGGCAAGGGCCAGCGTGTGACCGTCGACCAGGTCGAGCGAGCTCTTGCCGCGCAGACGGTCGACACCGGAGCGCGCGACCACGATATTGTCGAAGCCCTCGGTCTTGTAACCCTCGATGATCACCACGTCGACATCGTTGTAGCGCGACAGCAGCTCGCGCGCGGGCATCTCGTCCTCCTCGCGCGTGTCGGCGTACTCCGCCCAGCGCGTGGCGCAGATGAGGCCCACGTGTTTGGATCCGGCCTGGTGATGGCGCCAGGTGTCCTTAGCAGGCACATCGATATCAAAGCCGTGATGCCCATGATGCTTGAGCGAACCCACGCGCAGGCCGCGGCGGGTGAGCTCGGCAATGACCTTCTCGACAAGCGTGGTCTTGCCCGAGTTCTGGTAGCCGATAAACGCGATCGCGGGGACGGCCGGTGTCGGAGCTGCAGGCGCGACGGCGACGGGTGCGCTCGCGGGCGCGGCACCGTCAGCGGCCACGGCCTCAACGGCAGCGGCCTGACGCTCTGCGCGATCCCATATGCCCGAGCGGCCGCCCTCCTTGTGCAGCAGGCGCACGTCGACGATCTCCATGCCGCGATCGACCGCCTTGCACATGTCATAGATGGTCAGACACGCGGCACTCGCGCCGGTCAGGGCCTCCATCTCAATACCCGTCTTGCCCGTCACGCCGGCCGTAACCAGTACGTGAAAGCCAACCTGCCCGTCCGCGCGCGCCGGCGCCCAGCCCTCGGGCACGTCATCGGCCGGCGTCCCCGCCGCAGCGATGGGCTCGATATCGCACTTGCTCTTGGTAATGAGCAACGGGTGGCACATGGGGATAATGTCGCTCGTGCGCTTGATGGCCATAATGCCCGCCACGCGCGCGCAGGCAAGCACGTCGCCCTTTTTGGCGCGGTCCTGCAGCACCATAGCCTGCGTCTCGGGATGCATGAGGATGGCGCCCTCGGCGATGGCGATGCGATGGGTCTCGGCCTTGTCGGACACGTCGACCATGCGCACCTCGCCCTTGGCGTCCACGTGCGTCAGCTCGTCACGACGGGCGTCGCGGGCGGGCTCGGTGGCAGCACCGGCAGTCGGCTGCGCGGACGCGTCGGCGCTGCCAGCATTCGCCGCAGCCGTGACTTTGTGGGCAGACATCGCGGCCCTGCGAGCGGCCTTGGTGGCATCGGCGTACCTGCTCTTGGCCATATGATCATCCTCCGATTTGGGACATAAATCGTTGCGTGCCCTCAATTATCGCGTGTTCCTGCGGTTTGTGGGCCACGGCATCGCGCCAAATCGAAAGTACCTGCATATCATCACCACGGCGCAGCGCTTCACGCACCGAATACTCGGCATCGCTAAACAGGCACGGACGCACGTTGCCATCGGCCGTCAGGCGCAGACGGTTGCAATTCGCACAAAAATGATTGGACATGGCGCTAATAAAGCCAACCGTTCCCGCCGCGCCCGTAAAGTGCCAATAGCGCGCAGGGCCCGCGCCGGCAGGAGCGTCGTTGATGTCGAGCGGCTCGAGCTCGCCCAGTCCCGTCGCGGCGGCCCCGGCATTGATGCGCACCCGCAGCTCGTCGCTCGGCACGGTGTCGCTCGCGTCCCACAACTCGGGATTGAGTGTGGGCGCGTGAGGGTCTACGGCACAATGCGAGCTCGTATGTTCGTCGCCGATGGGCATGTATTCGATAAAGCGCAGGTGGATGGGGCGGTCAAGCGTGAGCCGCGCGAGGGCCGCCACATCCTGGTTGAGCCGGCGCACAACAACGCAGTTGACCTTAACGGGCTCAAAGCCCCAAGCCAGCGCCGCGTCGATGCCAGCCATGGTCTGCTCGAGTCGACCCAGGCGCGTGATCTTTCCAAACAGCGAGGGGTCGAGCGTATCGAGTGAGATGTTGACGCGGTTAAGCCCGGCATCTTTGAGCTGCGGTGCCAGCTTGGGCAGCAGGGCGCCGTTGGTGGTGAGCGAGATGTCCTCGATCTGCGGAATCGCGCGGATGTCGCGAATGAGCGGGATGATGCGGCGGCTGACCAGCGGCTCGCCGCCCGTCAGGCGTACGCGGCGAATGCCCTCCCCCGCCACCAGGCGCACAAAGCGGGCGATCTCCTCGGCGCTGAGCAGCTCGTCGTGCGCGCGGGGTGCCACGCCATCGGCCGGCATGCAATAGATGCAGCGGAAATTGCACTTGTCGGTAACGGCAATGCGCAGGTAGTTGATGTCGCGGCCAAAACCGTCATGTTGCACGTGCCCGTCCACGCAGCCCTCCCCTCACGCGGCGTTTTATTCTTCGGAAAACATAATATCCCACGAGAGAATCATGCCAACACCCGTACGACAGGACAGGCCACTTCGAGCAAGACCGGCCTCCCAAGCCCATCCTCAGCACGCAAACCATCACAACATTCGATGCTTTTCTCGTTTTTGGCAAAAAACGTCGAATGTTGTGATGGTCTGCCTGCCCACGGCACCCCGTAGAAGGACCAAAGCGCCCCTAAAGGCTGCCGTCCCAGTGCCGAATCACGAATTCTCGCAGGTCGTTTTGACGTTTCTGGAACGCTTCGCTTCGGTCGCACTTGAGGCCCATAGCGAGCGCGATGGCGTTCATCGCCCGATGCAATTGCAGCTGATGGGCAAACTGAGTCCCGGTGAGGACGATCATGCTAAAGCCCAGCGCGCTCAGCACGGTCATACGCTCCGCATCCGACGCGCTGCGCTGTTTATCAAGATGGTCCGAGCCGTTGTATTCAATCCCCGTACCGCTCGCAGGCGCATATACGTCAATCTCGAAATACCCGGACTTTGCGAGATACTTGAACTCGTTGGGAACATCGACCCGATGGTTGAGCTCGATCTTGGTGTATCCCAGCCCGCCCTGGGAACGTTTTGCTACGACCATGATTGCGGTGGCCGTCTCCATGGGCGACCGCGCTCCATCGTGCACGCGCTTGAGCACGGCGGCCGCGCGTATAGCCCCCTGACGAGATCGGTTCTCATTGCAATAGGCAATCAAGTCGGCAACGGTATACCTCTGCCCCATCTCGATATAATCGCCTGTCGACAGATGATTCAAATGGTATCGGGCGCAGATTTCGTAGCCATATTCCAGCTGCTCGGGCTCACTCATCCACGAACCCGCTTGGACAAAGCACATGACCTCATCAACCACCAGAAGGCCCTCTGCCACCTCGATAAGATGGTCTGGAGGTACCGGCGCCCCAAACACGTGGCACCTAAATCCAGCCGGCGTCGAGCGCTCAAAATCGAAGTTGACGAGCGCGTCGATATGATCGAGCTCTTCTCGTGGAATACCGAGCGAAACCAGATAGTCGGTAACGATCCCAACTGCCGTTGAAGCCCTCAGCCCCTTGGCATCGAGTCCCAATTTGGGCAGGCTCGCGGTCGGCTCCGCCTCGTTAGCAAGCGAGTCCTCATCGTATAGGCTGCTTGCTCGCGAGAGCGGCTCGGACGGGCGTGCCACGTTGTGATACAGCCAGGCAGTCTTATGGGACAGGACGATCGGCAGGTCCATGAGCCCTCCAATGGGTCGGATAACCAACCTTATTCCCCTGCCCACGGGTCCGCACACCTTCGTGCGCAAGAAAGCGATTCCACCCGATCGAGTGGCAGAAAAACCATCACAACATCCGATGCTTTTCCCGATTTTGGCAAAAAACGTCGAATGTTGTGATGGTTTGAGACGAGGTGAGGAACACGGAGGGATCAAAGCATCGTGCTCGAACGGGTTAATCCAGCTCTTTTAAGCCATGCGCCAGCTGCCAGTACTCGCCGTGCTGGGCGAGCAGCTCTTCGTGCGTGCCGCGCTCGATGATGCGGCCGTGTTCGAGGACCATGATGGCGTCGGCGTCGCGGACAGTGGACAGGCGGTGCGCGATCATAAACGTGGTGCGACCGCGCATGATGCGGTCCATACCGCGCTCGATGAGCTTTTCGGTACGCGTGTCAATGGAGCTCGTGGCCTCGTCCAGGATGAGCACCGGCGGATCGGCGACGGCCACGCGCGCGATGGCGAGCAGCTGACGCTGACCCTGCGACAGGTTGGCGCCGTCGGCCGTGACCGGTGTGTCGTAGCCCCGCGGCAGGCGGCGGATAAACGAGTCGGCGCAGGCGGCCTCGGCAGCGGCGCGCACCTCCTCGTCGGTCGCGTCGAGCTTGCCAAAACGGATGTTCTGCGCAATGGTGCCGCTAAACAGGTGCGTATCCTGCAGCACAATGCCGAGCGACCCGCGCAGGCTGGCCTTGGCAATGTGCTTGACGTCGATGCCGTCGTACGTGATCTCGCCGTCATCGACCTCGTAGAAGCGGTTGATGAGGTTGGTAATGGTCGTCTTGCCGGCGCCCGTGGAGCCCACAAACGCAATCTTTTGCCCCGGCTTGGCAAACAGGTTGAGGTCCGTGAGCACGCGGGCGCCCGGCACGTAGGAAAAGTCCACGGCATGGAAGCGCACGTCGCCGGCAAGCGGGACCAAGCCGCACGTGAGCTCGGTGCCGTCGGCGGCCACCGCGCGGCCCGACTCATCAACGGCTGCCACGTCATTCAGGTGCCCGTAGACGCCCACGCCCTGGCCCTCGGGAATTTTCCACGCCCACGCGGCATCGCCCGTCTGCACCAGCTCCACGCAGCCCTCGTCCACCTCGGGCTCAAGGTCCATAGCCGCAAACAGGCGCTCGGCACCGGCCAACGCGTTGAGCAAGAAGTTGCCGAGCTGCGTAAACTGGTTGATGGGCATGGCGGCCTGGCGCACAAAGACCAGGTAGCTTGCAAGTGCGCCCACATCGGCGAGCCCCTTGATGCAGAGCATGCCGCCCGCCACGGCGACGATGGCATAGTTGACGTAGCCAATCACGACGGTCATGGGCACCATGGAGTTGGCATAGCTCACGGCGGCGGTACCGGTGCGGCGAAGCTCGTCGTTGCGGCAGGTGAAGCCGGCGACATTCGCTGCCTCACGGTTAAAGACCTTGATGACCTTTTGGCCCGAGACCATTTCTTCGATATATCCGTCCAGGTCGCCAAGCGATGCCTGCTGGGCGGCAAAGAAGCGCTTAGAGCGCGCGCCCGAATAGCGCGCATACAGCACAATGGCCGCATCGCACACGAGTGTGATAATCGTGAGCTGCCAGTTAAGGATGATGAGCATGGCCGTGGTGCCCACAACCTGAATGGCGGCCTGAATCACGTTGGCAAAGCTGTTGTTAAGCGCCTCGGAGACGGTGTCGACGTCGTTGGTGAAAAAACTCATGATGTCGCCCGAGCGCGTGCTGTCAAAATAACTGAGCGGCAGCGTCTGGATGTGCGCGAACAGGTCGCGGCGAATATCGGACACCACGTGTTGGGCCGCGCGCACCATGATCTGTGAGTAGCCCAGGGCCGAGAGCACGCCCGCGGCGTAGATGATCGCCGTCAGGATGACCTGCTTGGCGAGCAGTTCCTCCCCGCCCGTGGCCAAACCGTTAACGATGGGGCGCACCATGTAGGTGCCGGCGAGGCTCGCGATGGCGGCAACGGAGGCGAGCACGCCCACCGCGAGCAACGAGAACTTGGCATGCCCCATGTAGGAGAACAAGCGGCGCACAGTGCGCTTGAGGTCGGCCGGGCGTGCTTGGGCTGCGGTCTTAGGCATGACGCTCACCCCCTTCCAAGGGCGATCCGCATGCGACGGAGGAAAACGGATCATCCGCGCAACCATCGTCGCTGCCGTCGCCGGCGTCCGCGTTCCTCGCAAACTCCATCTGCGAGGCATAAATCTCCTGGTATATGTTGTCGCCCGCTAGCAGTTCCTCGTGCGTGCCCACGCCGTGGACACGACCGTCGTCCAATACCACAATGCGATCGGCATCCATGACACTCGCGATGCGCTGGGCGATGATGAGCACGGTCGCATCGGGAATCCGAGCGATGTGCTCGCGAATCTTTGCGTCGGTCGCCATATCGACCGCGCTGGTGGAGTCATCAAAAATGAGCACGCGCGGGTGCTTGAGCAGCGTGCGCGCGATGCACAGACGTTGCTTCTGGCCACCCGAGACACCGGCGCCGCCTTGGCCCAACTCGCCGTCCAGCCCGCCGATGCGATCAAGAAACTCGTCCACGCACGCTGCGCGGCAAGCCGCGAGGAGCTCATCGTCCGACGCCTGCGGATTGCCCCACTGCAGGTTCTCGCGCACGGTACCCGTAAACAGCACATTCTTTTGCAGCACAATGCCCACAGCATCGCGTAGAGTCGCGAGGTCGTAGTCGCGCACGTCGCGTCCGCCCACAAGCACGGCGCCTTCGGTGGCGTCGTACAGGCGCGCAATCAGCTGCACAAGCGAGCTCTTGCCCGAGCCCGTGCCGCCGAGGATGCCCACCGTCGAGCCGCTCTCGATGCGAAGGTCGATATGCTCGAGCACATCCTCGGCTGCATCCGCGCGGTATTTAAAGGAAACGTCGCGAAATTCGATACTGCCGTCCGCTGGCGCCGCAGTCGCGAGGTCTCCCGCGGGGTTGGCGATAAAGGGCTCCTCATCGAGCACCTCGGCGATACGGCCCACACTCGTAAGAGCGCGCGTGAGCAGCAAAAACACATTGGAAATCATCATAAGCGAATTCATGATCAGCAGCACGTAGCTCATAAAGCCCGTGAGCGAGCCCACGCCCAGCTTGCCGGCGAGAATCATGCGGCCGCCAATCCACAGGATGGAGAGCGCAGCCACGTACATCGACAGCTGAAACACCGGCAGGTTGAGCACCGCGTTGCCAAAGGTCTTCGTCGCAGTGCGCGCGAGCTCGGTATTGACGGTGTCGAACTTGGCCTCCTCGTGCTCGGTACGAACGTAGGCCTTGACGGCACGCACGGCGGTGAGGTCTTCCTGTACCACGCCGTTGAGGTGGTCCATCGAGGTCTGGAGTTGGCGGTAGAGCGGGCTCACGCGATAGGTGATGACGCCCAGTACGATTGCCAGCACAGGCAAGATGATCGCAAAGACGGTGGCGAGCGGGCGCGACAGCATCAGCGCGTAGATAAGGCCGACGATAAGCGTCACCGGGCCGCGCACCATAGGGCGAAAGCCGTTGCCCACAGCATTTTGGATAACGGTGATGTCCGTGGTCATGCGGGTGACGAGCGAGCTGGCGTCGTAGTTGTCCAGGTTACCAAAAGCGAGCGTCTGAATCTTTTTGTACTCGGCCTCGCGCAGGTTAGCGCCTAGGCCCGAGGCAACGCGGGCGGACGTGTGTGCATAACCTAAGCCCAGTACCAGCGAAAGCGCAGCGCACACCAACATGTACGCGCCCTGCAGCAGCATGTAGTTGATATCACCCGCAGGCACGCCCACATCGATGATGTTGGCCATGATGACCGGGATAAACAGCTCGAGCACCGTCTCGACCGACACAAAGAACACGCCGAGAATGGCATCGCGACGGTATGCCCCTAGATAAGAAAACAGTATTTTGAGATTGCGCACGCAGGTTCAACCCCCATCAAACGTTGTTCGCAAACGCACGTATTATTGCGCGCCGAATAATGGTGTCAAGTATTCCGAAATCGTTTTCTGCAAGGTTAACGCCGGCGGCGAGTTCTCGTGACGTGTGTCCATATTCACTCGGAATAATGGTGCGCGTGACTTTTTTCGCCCGGCACCCAACACAAACCTTGACTCTACAATCGTTGTAGGGTTTTCACTACACTGGTACATAAACAAACCCAGCCAGAAAGTGCCCCCGCTCATGGAACACGACCTCACACGCGGCAATGTCCTTAAGACCATCGCGGTCTTTGCCCTGCCCTATATGCTCTCGTACTTTTTGCAGATGCTCTACGGCATGGCCGACCTGTATATGATGGGGCAGTTTAGCGGCGCCGCCGGCATCACCGCTGTGGGCAATGGCGCGCAGACGCTCTATATCATTACCGTGACGCTCGTGGGCCTGGCCATGGGAACGACGGTTATCGTCGGCCACGCCGTGGGCTCGCGTCGCTTCGACCGTGCCGAGACCGCCATCGGCAACACCATCACGCTGTTTATGGGCGTCTCGGTAGCACTGGCCGTCATCTTGTTTGCACTTTGCCCGCAGGTTGTGGCGCTCATTGGCACGCCGCCCGAGGCGGTCGAAGGCACCGCCGCCTACCTGCGTATCTGCTTTGTCGGCATTCCGTTTATCGCCGCATACAACATTCTCTCGGCCATCTTTCGCGGGCTGGGCGATTCGCGCTCGCCTATGTACGTGATTGGCGTGGCATGCATCATCAACATCGCGCTCGACTTTCTATTTATAGGCCACATGGGGCTCGGCCCCGTGGGCGCGGCACTCGGCACAGTAACCGCCCAGACGGCCAGCGTTGCCCTCGCGCTCGTGTGGCTCAAGAGCCGCCGCACGAACATCCACGTTAAGCGCAGCGACCTGCGCCCCCAGCCCGAAGTGCTCGGCAGCATCCTTAAGATCGGCGTGCCCGTGGCCGTACAGGACGGCTGCATCCAGGTAGCGTTTATGTTTATCACCGTCATCGCCAACCATCGCGGCCTGGTCGACGCCGCCGCCGTGGGCCTAGTCGAGAAGATGGTCAGCTTTTTATTCATTGTGCCGAGCTCCATGGGCGCCACCGTCAGCGCACTCACGGCGCAAAACGCCGGCGCGGGCAAGGGCGACCGCGCACGTCAGGTGCTCAAAGACGCTATGACGATCTCGGTGGTGTATGGCTGCCTGATCACGGTGCTGATGTGGCTGGTGGCGCCGGCGTTTATCGGCTTTTTTGCCAAGGACGCCGCGGTAGTCGCAGCCGGTACCGGCTATATGCGCAGCTACATTTTCGATGCAATCTTTGCCGGCATCCACATTTGCTTTAGCGGCTTTTTCGCTGCATACGGCAAGAGCTACATCGGCTTTGCGCACAACGTGCTGGCCGTGGCACTCATTCGCGTGCCGGGCGCGTGGCTGCTGTCGAACGCCTATTCCGACACGCTGTTTCCCATGGGCATCGCTTCGCCGTGCGGGTCGGTTTTGTCGGCAGTCATCTGTGTTGTCGCGTTTACCGTGCTCAACCGGCGCGGGGCTTTTGACAAGTTGGCAGCGTAGCGGGACGACGCGAAATCGCCCTTATCGACGACATCATCAGCGACGACCCGGCGACCCAAGTGACGCGGATCGCGGTGCCGGTTGCCCCAGCAAAGTAAGAACCGCCCGGAAGGCATCATACTTCCGGGCGGTTCTTCAATTTGGTTATCGATGCACTAAGCCTGGGGCACCTGACCAGTAGCCAAGATTTGCTCGAGTGCGTCCTCGTCCAGCACGGGTACGCCCAGCTGCTCGGCCTTGGTGAGCTTGGAGCCCGCCTTGGGGCCGGCGACCAGATAACTCGTCTTCTTTGACACACTGCCCGAAACCTTGGCGCCAAGCACCTTGAGCGCCGCGCCTGCCTCGTCGCGCGTGCGGTTTACGAGCGTGCCGGTGAGCACGAAAGTCAGACCCGCAAGCGGCTGTGCGTCGGCGAGCTCGCCCGCCACGCCAGCGTCGGCTGCGGCTTGCGCGTGCACGGCGCCCAAATCGACCTCGAGCGACAGGCCCGCCTGGCGCAGGCGCTCCAGCACGGCAAGGTTCTCGGGCACGGCCAGGAACTGCTTGACGCTCGCCGCAATCTTGGGACCGATGCCCTCGCACTCGGCGATGTCCTCTTCGCTCGCCAAGATGAGCTTGTCAATCGACAGGAATCGCTCGGCGATAACCTCGCCCACGCTCTTGCCCACGTGGCGGATACCCAGGGCAAACAGCACGCGACCGAGCGGCTGGCTCTTGGACTTGTTGAGCTCGGCGATGATTTTCTCGGCCGTCTTGAGGCCCACCGGAATGGGGTCGCCCTTCTTGACGCCCTTTTTGCTGTTGGAGCTGGCATAGGTGCGCCCCGTGTCCAGGCCGGCGATGTCGTCGACCGTGAGCTGGTAGAAGTCTGCGACGTCGTGAATCAGGCCGGCGGCGATCATCTTGTCGACAATCTCGTCGCCTAGGCCGTCGACGTCCATGCAGCCGCGGCTCACCCAGTGGAGCAGGCGCTCCTTGAGCTGCGCGGGGCAGTCGATGGAGACGCAGCGGTAGGCAACCTCGCCGTCCTCGTGGACCACGGGGCTGCCGCACACGGGGCAGACCTCGGGCATGTGCCAGTCGACCGAATCGGCCGGGCGCTTATCGAGTACCGGGCCCACGACCTCGGGGATTACGTCGCCTGCCTTGTGCACGATGATGGTGTCGCCCTCGCGCACGTTTTTGCGACGGATCTCGTCGATATTGTGCAGCGTGGCGCGCGCGATGGTGGAGCCGGCAACCGTCACCGGGTCGAACTCGGCGACCGGCGTGAGCACACCGGTGCGGCCCACCTGGATGCGAATTTCGCGCAGGACGGTCTGCTTTTCCTCGGGCGGGAACTTAAAGGCAATGGCCCAGCGCGGCGCGCGGGCGGTAAAGCCAAGGTCGAGCTGCTGCTGGAAGCTATCGACCTTTACGACCACGCCATCGATGTCGTAGTCCAGGTCGCCGCGGTGCTCGAGCGCCTGGGCACAGAACTCGTGGACCTCGGTGGGCGTGGCACAACGGGCCACGTTGGGGTTGACGCTAAAGCCGGCGCTGCGCAGCCAATCGAGGAACTCACGCTGGCTGTGGACGTGCAGCGGGTCGGTATCGGCGATGGCATAGATAAAGGTGGCCAGGTCGCGGCGCGCCGTGACCTTGGGATCCTTCTGACGCAGGCTGCCGGCGGCGGCGTTGCGCGGGTTGGCGAAGGGATCGCGGCCCTCGGCATCGGCCTCGTCGTTCAGACGAACAAAGCTGCCCTTGGGCATGTAGACCTCGCCGCGTACCTCAATGGTGCGCTCGCGGTCGGCGCCCATGTGGGCGAGCGCCGGCTCGGACAGGTGCATGGGCACATCCTTGATAGTACGGACGTTGAGCGACACGTCCTCGCCCGTGGTGCCATCGCCACGTGTGGCTGCGCGTACGAAGGTGCCGTTTTGGTAAGTAAGGGCCACGCCCAGACCGTCGATCTTAAGCTCGCAGGTATAGGTGACGCTACCGGCACCGAGGGCATCCTCAGTGCGCTGGAGCCACGCGTCGAGTTCGTCCAGGTCCATGGCATCGTCCATGGAATACATGCGCGCCATATGCGTGACCGGCGTAAACTGCTCGCTCACGTAGCCGCCCACGCGCTGGGTATAGCTGTCGGGCGTCACCAGGTCGGGGTAGGTGGCCTCGATTTTCTGCAGCTCAACGAGCATTTTGTCAAAGGCGGCGTCCGTGATCTCGGGCGCGTCGAGCATGTAGTAGCGATAGGCGTGGTAATCGAGCTCGTGGCGCAGCTCGGCCGCGCGCGCTGCCGCCTGGGCACGGGCATCGGCCGGTGCGGCGGCATCCGCGCTCGCGGGCGTTTCGGTATCGATGTCCACGCCGTCACCAAACAGGCTCGATTGCTCCATAGCGGCACTCCTTCGCTCGATTTCAAACGGATACAAGAGTACCACCGGTCGTAACGGGGCCGAATAGCGGTCTCAAACCGCACCGAATCGGCAGCCGCCAGACTGGGGTGGACAGTTAGTTCAGATACGTATAAATCCTAGAGCTGAATCAGGCACGAACACCCCTGTTTCAACTCATTTGGGCTCCTCGAGACCATGTAAACGTCCCGCTCTCCCTTCCAAACACCCATTCGAGCCCCATCCCAATCAGAAATTGCTCAAAACGCATCCCAAGCTGCCCCAGATTTATACGTATCTGAACTAACTGTCCAGACCATTACGAACCAGGCCTCTTGCCAGCCACAAGTGATCCGTTTTCCTCCGTCCCCAACGGATCAATAAGAAAAGAGGGGGCTGTCCCGCGTTGGCGGAACAGCCCCCTCTGGCATCGGTATGTGCGACACGGCTCGTTAGTAACCCTGGCCGTAACCCTGACCCTGGCCCTGCTGGCCCAGCAGCTCCTCCAGGTACTGGCGCAGCTGCTCGTCGGTAATACCGCCGTTGCCGGTGTCGGTCGAACTGTCGTCCTGCTGCTGGTTCTGCAGCTCCTCATCGGAGCCCAGCTCGACGGTGACCTTCTTCTCTTCCTTGCCGCGCATGAGCGTGATCTCGACCTTCTCGCCCACCTCGTGGCTGCGCAGCGCGATGATCAGGCCATCGGCGCTCGTAATCTCGTCGTCGCCCAACTTGGTGATGACGTCGCCCTCCTGAATGCCGGCCTTGGCGGCAGGACCGTCCTCAACGACGCTCGCCACATACGCGCCGCTATCGGTGCTCAGCTTGTTGGTGCGGGCGTTGAGCGCGTTGACGCTCGAAAGCGTAGCGCCCATGTACGGATGCACCGGCGTCTTGCCGCCGATGATCTGGTCGGCAATGTTCTTGGCGTAGTTAACGGGAATAGCAAAGCCCACGCCCGAGCTGGAGCCCGAGTAGCTCTCGATGAGCGAGTTGATGCCCACCAGCTCACCGTTGTCGTTGACGAGCGCGCCGCCGGAGTTGCCCGGGTTGATGGCGGCATCGGTCTGAATCATGTTGGCATAGATGGTGTTACCGCTGGTAGAGCTCATGGCCGTGGAGCGGTAGAGCGCCGAGACGATACCGGTGGAGACAGACTGCTCGTTGCCGAACGGCGACCCGATCGCCATGACCCACTCGCCCACGTTGAGCTTGGAGGAATCACCGATCTCGATCGGCGTGAGCTTGGAGGCGTCGGCGTCCTTGAGCTTGATGACGGCCAGGTCGCTCGAGGCGTCGTTGCCCACGAACTCGGCCTCGTAGGTGGTGCCGTCGTCCATGGTAACCACGTACTGGTCATAGCCATCGACCACGTGGTTGTTGGTGAGGATGTGGCCCTCGGTATCGAGCACCACGCCCGAACCGACGCTGCCCGAGCTGTCCGACTCGTCGGCAGACTGCGAAAGCGAGCCATTCTGGCTACCGCTCGAAGTGGCGGTAATGGAAACGACGGAGGGCAGGGCCTTGGCAGAAACGGCCTCGGCCAACGTGGTGTCCTCGGAATCAATCGTAATCTTTTGCGTCGATGAGCCCGAAGCGCCCGCCGTCACGGCGTTCTTGCCGCCGCCAATGTTGAGCGTGCCGCTCATGATAAGCGCGATGACCAGCAGGGCACCGCAGGCGCAGCCGGCGAGCGCCGTAATAAAGATCGGCAGCTTTTTGGTCTTGGTCTTGACCACCGTGTGCTTGTTCACGACCTGTTGGCCGCCCAGCGGCTTGCCGGTCTGCGTGTCGAAGGCCTGCACGTAGGGAATGTTGCCATCGGCAGGCGTCGACTCCACCTGCACGCGCGGCTGCTGCTGAGTCTCGCCGGCGTGGTCCGCATCCTGGGGGCGCTGGGAATCGTTCTCGCTCATAGCTGCGATCCTTTCGTCAAATAACCAAAGGCCCGCCAAACATGTGGCGGGCCATCATTGTTCACGTTGAGTTGTACCCCAATATGCGGGCACAAGTGTATGAGAACGCAATCTTTTAGGAAGGCTTAAGTTCTGCTGCAGATTCGAGAGGAACCCGCACCCGCGTCAAAACCACCACAAAGGTGCCTGTCCCCTTTGTGGTGGAAAGCTAGTCCTTAAACAGATAGCCCACGCCGCGGACGGTGGTGATATGTGCCGCAATCTGCGGGCCCACCTTGGAGCGGATGCGTCGGATGTGCACGTCGACGGTGCGCGTGCCGCCGCAGTACTCAAAGCCCCACACGCGGTGCAGCAGCACTTCGCGGCTGTAGGCGCGGTTGGGATGCGTCGCCAAAAAGCTCAGCAGCGAGTACTCCATCAGCGTCAGGTCGATAGGCTCGTTATCGAGCGTTACCTGGTAGGTAGCCAGGTTAATCTCGAGGTTATCGATGTTGAGTACATCGTCGGCGGTGACGGTCTCCTCCTCGCCCATCAGGCGCTGCGCGCGAGCCTTGAGCTCGTTGGGTGTCGCCGTGGGGCATACAAAGTCGGCATGCGCGTGATTGGGCAGGCGCAAGGTACCGAGCGCCTCGTCGTCGACGATCACCAGCATGGGGACGCCGCCGCGGTCGTCAAGCCACTTGGCAATCTGATCGATGCGGTCGCTGCGGATTCCATCGGAATCGAGGATCAGCAGGTCAAAGTCGTGCGCCGCAGTCGGCGAATCGGGGGTGGCCAGGCTCACCTCGACACCCAGGGTGGTCGTCAAGCTGCGGGCAAACTCGTGGAAGCGCGTCGTGCGCGCCATGAACAGGGCACTCTTTTCGGACATATCGGCCTCCAAAAAAATGAGCTCAATCGTACTGAAACAAGCCAGCGCGATTAGGAGTTCGCCAGGTAGTGCCTAATCTCCCACTCGGTGATCGTAGACTCGAACTTATGCCACTCGTCGCGCTTCTTTTTGAGGAAGAAGCTGTGGATGTGCTCGCCGAGGGCATCCTTCATAAACTGCGAGTCCTCAAACACGTCGAGCGCCTCTTTGAGCGAGCGCGGCAGCGGCGTGTAGCCGGCCTCGAGCATCTGACGGTCGGTAAGCTTGAGCGTCTCGGCCGTTGCCTCGGGCGGGAGTTCCAGCTTGCGCTCGATGCCGTCCAGACCAGCCGCCAGCGTGACGGCGTTGACCAGGTACGGGTTGGCCATGGGGTCGGGGCTACGAAGCTCGATGCGCGTGGACAGCTGCTTGCCGGGCTTGTAGACCGGAATGCGGACCATGCTCGCGCGGTTGCGCAGGCCCCACGTGGCGTACTGCGGCACGGAGTCGCCGCCCGTGGTGATGCGCTTGTACGAGTTGACCGTGGGGTTGGTGATGGCGCTAATCTCGCGGGCATGCGCCAGGATGCCGGCCATGTAGTGCTTGGCGATATCGGAGAGGTGGTACTTCTCGTCGTCCTCGCCCCAAAAGACGTTGTTGCCGTCGTGGTCGAATAGCGACTGGCACAGGAACATAGCGCTGCCGTCCTCGCCCGCCAACGGCTTGGGCATAAAGGAGGCGTGGCAACCGCTCTCGTAGGCCTGCTGCTTAATGATTAGTTTGGCCGTGGTGATGGCGTCGGACATGCTCAGGGCCTCGGCGTGGCGCAGGCTCATGCCGTGCTGCGAGCGGCCGGCAGCGTGGAAGGTGTACTCCACGGGCACGGACATCTTCTCGAGCGTGAGAACCGTGTTGCGGCGCAGGTCGCGGGCGGCATCGCTCACCGAAAGATCGAAGTAGCCCACGTTGTCGAGCGGCTCGGGCGTGTGCTCGTCGGGGAAGTAGTAATACTCCAGCTCGGCGCCCACGTTGAGCAGGTAGCCAGCCTTCTCGGCCTTGCGGAACATGCGGCGCAACGCATCGCGCGGATCGCCGGCGAAGGGCTTGCGGTCGGGGGTGCACACGTCGCAGAACACGCGGGCGACGCCGTTGTGGCTCGGGCGCCACGGCAGAATCTGGAAGGTCGAAGCATCGGGGAATGCGAGCATGTCGGCTTCCTCGGGCGTAGCAAAGCCCTCGATGGCGGAGCCGTCAAAGCCAATACCCTCCTCAAAAGCGACCTCGAGGTCCTCGGGGCTAATGGCAAAGTTCTTGAGGCGGCCGAGAATGTCGACAAACCACAGACGCACAAAGCGGATGTCACGCTGCTCTACGGAGCGAAGTACGTAATCGATGTTCTGCTGGTTCATGTCGCTCCCCTTTCTTTCGGGCGGGTTTCGACTGGTCTATATCGCAGATACTATCGCAGAAAAATGTTTCCGCAGGGTTAAAGCGTATCAAGCGCTCAAAAAACGTGCGCGAACAGGCCGTTGCGAACGAGCGGTTAGCGCGAGGTCGATGCGCGGTGTTCGATGTGGCCGGGGATCTCGATGCGTTTGGGCGCCAGCTTTGCGGCCTCGCCCACAGTAGTGGTAACAACGTCGATGCGCTCGGACAGGCGCTCGACCACGCGCTCGGCGATGGTAAGGGTGTCTTGCGCGGCCGTGGTCACGCCGCCAAAGAGCACGTGATTCCAGGGGTAATCGTCAAACGTTGCGATCTTGAGACCCGCCGGCAGCGAGGGACCAAGCTGCGCCAGTGCCTCGGTCAGACGCAGGAAAACCAGGCCGTTGACGGCAATGAGGCCGAGCTTTTTGCCTGCATAGCCGCGGATGGTCTCGTCCAAGCGACCGACGCCCGTGGCGCCACCGTCGGCCAGGGTGACGACCTCGCCCGCAAGGCCGCGGCGCGAAAGCTCGTCGGCAAAGGCCTCGGCGCGCTCTCGACGCACGGGGCTATCGTCACTTGCCTCGGTGAGCAGGCACAGACGCTCGCTGCCCGCAGCTGCCAAGGCATCTACCAAGCCGGCGACCAGCTCACGGTTGTTAGATGTCACCAGGTCAACACCGCCGTCGGCAACGTCGCGGTCGAGCAGCACAACGGGCAGACGTCCCGCTGCCGCGGCGATCGCCTCGTCATTGCCTCCGCAGGTGTTGACGACCAGGCCGTCCACGCCGGCATCGATAAGTCTGGTGAGCGACTCCGCTTCCTTAGCGGGGTCGTTGCCGCTAATGGCCGTCATGAGCGAGCAGCCGCGCGCCGCGGCGCTGGCGGAAAGGCCCTCGAGCATGGCGCTCGAGAACGGGTTGGCGATGTCAGCCAGAATCACACCGATGAGGTTCGTACGCGAGCTGCGCAGATTGCGCGCGGCGGCACGTGGGCGATAGCCGGTGCGCTCGATAACTGCCGCGATGCGAGCACGGGTCTCCTCGGTCATTTGCCCGGGGCGGTTGTTGAGGTAGCGCGAGACCGTGGCCGGACTCACGCCCGCCTCGGCGGCAATGTCCTTGATTCTCATCTGCGCCATAACGCACCCCGTTTCCCAATTGTCGGCGATCTGAGCCATTTTAGGCATTTTTTTAAAAATCTCGGTTGCAAAACGCTGTAGGTGAGTATACTACAACTCGAAACGAAACCGATTTCGTAAACCGATTTCGGCGAGCGTTGGCACGCAGGTGCAAAGACGCACCCTACCGTCTTGGCACCTGCGTGCCAACGCCATATCAAAGGTGTACGCACGAGTAAAAGGAGCTGCGCGACCATGGGTAAAACGGTTCTTACCTTCGGCGAGATCATGATGAGACTCTCACCCAAAGACCACCTGCGTATTGAGCAGGCAACCGAGTTTGACGTCCGCTACGGCGGCGCCGAGGCCAACACTGCGCTTTCCCTGGCCTACCAGGGCGACAAGGCCGCTTACGTCTCCGTTGTCCCGGCCAACCGTCTGGGCGAGTGCGCCCTGCGTTCGCTGAAGGCCTACGGCGTCGACACCACGCGCGTCGTGCGTCAGGGCGACCGTCTTGGCTCCTATGTGTTTGAGGTCGGCGCCTCGCAGCGCGGTAACGGTTGCGTCTACGACCGCAAGTACTCTGCCATCAACATGGCCAAGCGCGACGTCTTTAACTGGGACGAGATCCTCAAGGGCATCGATGTCTTCTATTTCTCCGGCGTGACCCCCGCCGTCTCCGATGAGATGGCTGCCGCCTGCAAGGATGCCCTCACCGTCTGCCGCGCCAAGGGCATCACCACCGTGTGCGACGTGAACTATCGCGGCAAGATGTGGTCGCCCGAGAAATCGCAGGCCACCATGAAGGAACTCCTGCCGCTCGTCGACATCTGCATCGCCAACGACGAGGATGCGCCTGCCGGCCTCGGCATGACCTGCGTCTCCGGTTCCCTTGCCCACGGCATCGAGGAGCGCGACACCTACGTCGAGATGGCCCGCCAGATCTGCGCCGAGTACGGCTGCAAGAAGGTCGCCTCGGTCGTCCGCAACATCTCCTGCGTCGAGCGCTCCATCTGGATGGGCATGCTCTTTGACGCCGAGAGTGGCGAGCACTGGTTCTCCCCTGCTCACGACGTACACGTGCTCGAGGGTGTTGCCGCCGGCGACGCTTTCAACGCCGGCCTCGTCCATGCCCTCATCAACGACTTTGACCCGCAGGATGCCGTCAACTACGCGATTGCAGCCTCAATCCTCAAGCTCACCATCAAGGGCGATTCCAACTTGGTGACCGCAGGCGAGATTGCAGCCGTGGCATCCGCCGCCGACGGTGGCACCCGCGTCGCGCGCTAGTCCGTCTCCATTCTGCGGGCCGCAGCTTTCCAATCCCATACCCCTGCGGCCCGCTCCCCGATTCCTCCGGCCGGGCAAAACCACCAGTCCCATTCCGGTTTTGCCTGGCATTCCCTACATGACTGGTCGAGCAGCCGGTTTTGGAATTGCTTGAACCCCAAGCAGTGCCTCCGATAACCAATCCAAAATCGGCTCCTGACCAGCACATTTGGCAATCACGCGCCCATGCGCGCCACACATCGAAAGGAACATCATGTTCGATCAGTTCTACACCACGCTTGAGTCCCTGGGCATCGTGCCGGTCGTTGTGCTCGACAAGGTCGAGGACGCCGCTCCGCTCGCCCACGCCCTTATGGCAGCTGGCATGAAGTCCGCCGAGGTCACCTTCCGCACCGCCTGCGCCGCCGAGTGCATCGCCGCTATGGCCGAGGCCGAGCCCGAGATGTGCGTTGGCGCCGGCACTGTCCTGACCGTCGAGCAGGTCGAGCAGGCCCGCGCAGCCGGTGCCAAGTTCATCGTCTCCCCGGGTTACAACGAGGACGTCGTGAAGCACTGCATCGACATCGACCTGCCCGTCCTTCCCGGCACCGTGACCCCCTCCGAGGTCACCGCAGCCGAGAACCTGGGCCTCAAGGTCACCAAGTTCTTCCCCGCGTCCCAGTATGGCGGCCTGAACACCATCAAGGCCCTCGCCGCTCCGTTTGTCGGTCACCGCTTTATGCCTACCGGCGGCGTGAGCACCGCCAACGTCGAGGAGTACCTGAGCTCCTCCGCCATCATCGCCTGCGGTGGCACCTGGATGGTCAAGCCGGCCCTGTTTGCCGACGGCGACTTCTCCAAGGTCGAGCAGATCGCCCGCGAGGCCATGGACGTCGTCAAGAAGGTCCGCGGCTAGGTTTAGCTCTCTATCGTGAAAGGGGGCGTGCCCTAGACCTCGCCCCCTTTCTTTTAAAGCGGCTCGGAAGCGCGCCGTTTCCGTCACGAACAAGAACCAAAACCGTCTTGTATGCTGATAGAACGTGACGGAAGCGACACGCCCCCGAGCCGCTTTGTATAATCGGCTGGCAGTCGCGCTCAACTGAGCCACTTCGGTAAAAACCGAGCCACCAAAACAGCTGCGGCGCCGTCTGGAGAAATGGACCCTTGCTTCCGGTCTTTTCCTCCAAGCGGTGCCGCAGCTTTGTGCCCCGGTTACGCCCCAACGCAGTTGCGGTGAAATAGGGACTGTTTGCGCCACCGCAAAACAGTCCCTATTTCACCGCAACTTATATGGGGATTGATTAGATGGCCGAGTCTTTGGACAGCTCAAAATAGTCGGGATGCAAGGCGATAACCGGGCCCTGCTCCTCGGGCATCAGGTGCAGGTGTGTCTCTGCCAGATAGCTCGCCGCGTCGGTATCGCCCCTCTTAATGGCCTCGAGAATCCGGCGATGCTGCCGACGAATCGGCTCCCAATCCAAATCCTGCGACACCATACGCAACCAGTTATATCGCTCAAAATGCGTGTTGATGCTCTTCATCCAATCCCACAACATGTGACGACCGGCAATCTCAAAACATGTCTCATGGAACAGGTTATCCAGGTCAAAGAAACGGCGCGTTTCGCCATGGTCGAGCGACTCGGACTCGGTAAGAATCTGCTCAAGCCGCTGCTTTTGCTCGGGCGAGGCGGCCGAACAGCATTTAATAAGCACGCTTCTCTCGAGCTTCTCGCGCAAAAAGCAGGCGTTTTCGGCGCGTTCCATGCTGATCTTAGAGACGTAGGTGCCGCTTTTGGGACGCGTTTCCACCAGCTCCTGCTCACGCAGGCGCACAAAGGATTCGCGAATGGGCGTGCGCCCGATTCCCGTCTCCTTTTCCAGACCAATCGCCGAAAGGCGCGTGCCGGGCCTGAGCTCGGCGTAGATGATCTTGGACCGCAATGCGTTGTACGCCTGGTCTTGCAGGCTCTGATAATGCTGGTGCTGTTCCATAAAGCCCTCGGATAAGTCCTCGGTTAGTCGAATACCACCATGCAATACTATCGCATCCCCCGCCCCCTCATAAGTTGCGGTGGAATAGTTCCTGTTCAAGGCCTTCAGCAGCAAAAACAGGAACTATTCCACCGCAACTACAGCCAACGAGTTGTTGCAATTAGGTGAACGTTCACCTTTTTATTGTTTTTCTCTTCGCAAATAAAATCCCGTCGTATACTTAGGCTCAAACGAAACCGATTTCGTTGAGCGTGGTCAATATGATGCTAAGACGCACCCTACCATCTTGGCATCTTATCGCCCACGCAATGCCATTTGCTTTCTTCCCGTCTCGTTGGACCTTTAGTCCCATTCCGGCACAGCGAGACACTTCCTAGACGACTGACCGTGGGGCCGGCTTTTCTGCTTTTGCAGCAGTGCCTCCGATAACCCTCTTTTGCCGGCCCGGGTCAGCTTTTTCACACAACCGAAAGGACGGGTAGCAACATGCGACCGCTCATCATCATGCATGGCGAGAACATCGACTGGTGCCATACCGTCATCAGAATGCTGATGTATCTGGTGGGCGTTGCAGTACTGGCACTCGGTATGAGTCTCCAGACGGCATCCGGCCTGGGCGTCGCCGCGCTCACGTGCTTTGCCACAACCCTATCCATGCTCACTGGCAAGACGCTCGGCTTTTGGATCACCGCAACCTACGTCGCCTACATCGTGGCGCAATTAGCCATCTTGCGAAGCGAGTTCCAGCCGCGCATCCTGCTCGAGTTGTTCTTCTCAACGCTGATTGGCGGCTTGACCGACCTCTTCATGGCGGTCAACCCACTGCATCCCACGGCACTCCCCACACAGATTGCGACCATGCTGCTCTCCCTCGCTGTCACCGCATTTGGCGTAAGTCTCGTCGTCAACATGGGCGTTGTCCCCAACGCGCCCGACGGCTTGGTGCAAGTCATTGCCGAAAAGCTTAAACGCCGCTTTGGTGACGTAAAAGTCGTGTTTGACTGCTCACATGTCGCCGCCTCGCTCGCGTTGTCGCTGATCTTTATGTACAACCTGGGCGGCTTTGGCGTCACGACCGCCATCTCGGCACTGTTCCTGGGCCATGTCATCAACGTCGCCAACAAACTGTTCGCCCAGCGCTTTATCCGCGCGGCATTCGGAAAATAGCACCACCGTAAGAACCCGCGAACAGCGCTATACGTTGCTATATCTCACTATATCTTGCTATATCTTGCTATATCTTGAGCAAAGGTGGCTCACATGCAAACAAACCCTTTTAAGCCCACAGCAGGTAAAACACCTCCCACGATTATCGGCCGCGAAGATGTACTTGAAGAATTCAGTGAAGGCCTCACCAACGGGCCTGGTGCCCCTGGGCGCCTAATGCGCATAGCCGGCGTCCGTGGAACGGGCAAGACGGTCCTCCTTGACGAGTGCTCACGTTTGGCGCAAAGCCGTGGCTGGACGGTCATAAAAGAGGTCGCAACCGAGGGACTTTGCCAGCGCATTCTCGAACAGCTGCAGCCCAAATTCCAGGCAAAACACGCCAGATTTGAGCCCACCGTAGCTGGCATATCCATCGGCAGCATAGATATTGAGCGAATCGGCCCATCGCTACGCGACGCCATGAGACAGACAATATCCAAGAATGGAAATGGCCTGCTCATCACTCTCGACGAGGTTCAAGACGCAGAGCTCGATGAGGTCCGAACGCTCTCCATTGCGATTCAGCAGGTTATCGGCGAAGACCTTGATATCGCCTTTGTTTTTGCTGGGCTGCCTTCGATGATTGAAAGCATCATCAACGGAAAGACACTTACGTTTTTGCGCCGTGCCCTCCCCTTTGACCTGAAGGCTGTGGCAGTAACCGAAGTGTCGTACTCCCTCGAGGAAACCATTGAAGCGTCTGGCATGGAGTTGCAGCCAGGTATTGCCGGCCAACTTGCCGAGGCAACGCAAGGCTATCCTTTCATGATCCAACTCGTTGGATACTACGCATGGCAGTTGGCGAGACGCGCACATACAGCGATTATTGGAGAAGAAGAAGCCGAGCGCGGCATTGCAACGGCACGCGAACGCTTCTGCGCCATGGTGATTGAGCCCGCGCTGCGGCGCATTCCGCCCACGTGCATCGCTTATCTGCTGAGCATGGCGTCTTTGGGGCAAACGAGCTCGACCAGCATGGTTGCCGATGCCCTAAACAAAACGCCTCAACAGGTGAGCTCCGTCCGCAGCCGCCTGTTAAGAGAATCGATTATCGAGGCCCCCTCGTACGGCAAGGTCTCATTTGCCATCCCCTACATGCGCAATTACCTCTACGAACACAAAGCCGAACTGGAAGTTGAACTGTAGAAGCGGTAACTGCCCTGCAAGACGAAAACCGTTTTCGTGCGGATTTATAGCAGACGCAAACGGTTTTCGTCTTGATTTGCGTACGGAATTAAGACGTAAATTGCGCTTTCGTACGCTTATTACCAGACGCAAATTGTTTTCGTCCGGCCATGCGTCCCCAATCTAGACGCAAAGAGCCCCGAGCTCGTATTGAACTGCATCCCAATTCTTGGACGGGCGCCGATGCCCTGATCTCTGCCATGTCGAGGTGCGAGATCAAATCCTTGGCGCGCTCGCCGGAGTGGTATGCCTTGTTCGGCGCCACCTTCCTGTAGAGCTTCTTGAGCTTCGTCTTCCCCTTGTTGCCCGGCGGCATCTCCGTCTCAGGTGGCAGCCCTAGGAAGGACAGGACGCCGGGCAGGTCGCACAGCATCACGTCCTCGATGTCGGCCTTGGCCGCCAGGTCGACGACTCTCTGCGCTGTCGGCGAGATGTTCGGGGTGCTGCTACCGCCCGCTGGTTCGGAAGCTGGCGGGCAGTAGCGGCAGTAGCGGTGTGGCTCGATAGGCCCGAATATCCGTAAGGAAGGTGCTCGCTCTCATATGTGCTGATATGCCTCGCCTCGCGAACCTTGGGATGCTTCCTGAGGTAATCCCTCAATTCGAGCCACTCTTTATGCTCATAACGCTTCGAAATCGTTTCCCCGTCGACAGTTTCCTTCACATAATGGTATGTTCGAACGCCTTCGAACTTGCCGAACCCGTTCTCGACGCTGAAGTTTCTGAACCAGCGCGAAAACCCATTCAGGTCCATGAAGTTGACTTGGGGATGCCTGTCTTTCGTTCGTTCGAATGAGTGGACGAGCGGAGTGCCTTTGACTTGTTCCAGGCCGAAGGCTTCCATTTCGCGGGCCTGCTCCTTTTTCCAGAATTCGAGATACGACGTCAGCGTCTCGCTTATCGAGATCCTCCGCACGCTTTTCTTGCTTTTGGGCGAGCGAACGCTTCGATCGGCCGCGAACTGCTGCTCAATGAGGATGCTTCTGTTCTCGACGGAGACATCGGACCACGTCATCCCGAGGGCTTCTGCCCTTCTCATGTCGGTGTCGAGCATGAGCATCACGCATGTGATGTGCGCGTCCGGTTCTCGATTGAGTAGGATGTCGAGTAGGCGAGCGGCGTGATGGTTCCTTCGCGGTTGTCGTGGAACTTTTTTGCGTACGAGCCGACGGTGCCCCTCAATTTTTGGACGTAGGTGCCGCTGTTGAGTTCTGCCTTGTAGGCTTCGAGTGCGGCGTCGACCTCTCGGCTTTTGGTGGTATGTATGGTCTGCCACGGCGAATAGCGGTATTTGCCCGTGACCGGATCCTTGCCGAGGCTGTGACGGTAGCGCCACGTGTATTTGTCGCGGCGTTGCTTCGTTCCTTTGCCTATGACGAGAGGTCGGTCGTTCATCGTGTTCCTTGCCTGAAGTGCCTGAGAATCGCGCTCGGTTGCGCGGAATGGCGCAAAGGGCTGGGGCGGGTGGGCATTACCCTTGGTGGTGGGCCCTGCGTGGGGTCACACCCCAAGGGTAATGCTCCGCCTGACCGCTTTCAAGCTCGTTGTGGGTCGAATTTGGGTCGAATTATTCCGCGTACTTTTCTTTCGTAAATCTATGAAAACATCAAATGACCTGGAGTTATATTGACTTCAATTTGGGTCGAAATGTCTGAATGAAACAACGCCGTAGCGACCTCATAACCCGAAGGTCGGTGGTTCAAATCCGCCCCCCGCGACCATGAAACTTCAGGTCGGAAGCATAAAAGCTCCCGACCTTTTTCTTTGTCTAGGGGTTTCGGCATCTCTCGTTCTTTGGGTACCTCGAGGCGGGCAATCAGATAGATGCTTACGAGTATCATAGGGTCTTTTTACGTCGCGGTCGTGTCTCGTACTGGTGCGCCGCTCTTTGTGGGACGTGTCACTTTGCCATAGGTTGTCCGGCGGCGGGGCGCAGGTCGTTCCCCGTGGCGTCGCTCCTTTCGACGCTACGCTGCCTGGCTACTCGTTCCACTGGTGCTTTTTCATGTCGACGCAGCCGTTGTCTCGGAAGGCGACTCCTTCCTCCGTCAGTAGTGCTCGCTGGTCGGGGAAGTTTGGCGCGAGGCGTCCCGCGTGGTTGACGACGCGGTGGCAGGGATAATCGCCGTAGCGATCCGCCTCGCTCAGCACCGCTCCGACCAGGCGAGAGTTTTTCTCCCTGCCGATGAAGCGCGCTATCTGACCGTACGAGGCGACGCATCCCGCCGGAATCTCTGCCACGACGGAGAGAATCTCATAAACCAAATCTTCGTCCAGGACTTTTCCCATCGTATCGCTCCCGTGTTCGCTTTTGCCTTCGGGGGCGCGGCGCCGATCACCCGTGCTGCGATTTTCGCAGCTCCCCTTACCGAAGCATCGAGGGAAAGCGCGTGCGTGTCAAGGTTGTCTGGTCCAGTTGCTGGCTCGATGCCTCGAGATGTTCGCCTCAAGTGCGACCTGCCCCTATTGGAAAAGGATGCCGAAGATGTATTTGGTGATGGCGGAGCGGCGGATGACCCCCACGAGTTTGCCCTCGTCATCAACCACAGGAAGCTTCTTGAACTTCTTCTTCGCCAGCAGCGCGGCGACGCGGGCGATGCTCTGCTCGGGACGGGCACACACTACCTGGCGCGTCGCGAAATCCATGACGCAGCGATCCTTCAGGTCTTCGATGCGCTGCTCAAGGCTCTGATCGTCGAAGTACAGCATGGACGCGTCGCCGCCCGTGAAGATGGTGTGAGCGCGATGCTGCGCGATGGCTCCCATGACATCGCCGTCGGAGATGAACCCGACCACCTGGTTGCGCTCATCGATTACGGGCATGCTGCTCACCTCGTTTTCGGCGAGCATGCGCACCACGTCGGAAATCGTGCAATCCTGCGTGCAGGTGAACGGCTCTTCAATCATGATGCTCGAAACGGGCGTCCCCTCGAGCTCGAGCGGGATGCGCTCGGACAGAATCTCGGACATCGCTTATGCCTCCTTCGTTTTCGGTGCGGTTTTCTTGGTGCGCACGCTGAATATGGCGCAGATAAGGGAAACGAGGCCGATTGCCGCGCACACCTTGTAAGCGACGCCCGCGCCCACGGCGGTGGCTACTTGGATGCTCGCATCGACGCCGGCCGACGCGGTGACGCTTGTCATGACCGTGATGATGAGCGCCGTGCACAAACCGCCGGCGACCTGGCGGCCGGTGTTCGCGATGGCGTTGCCGTGGGCGATCATGTCATTTTTCAAGGCATTGACACCCCATGTGTTCACCGGCATGTTCGCGAGCGACTGGCCGGCGGACTGCAGCATGCAGAACAGCGCAACCACCAAGATGGGCGTGTTTACCGTCGAAAGCGAGAGCAGGAACAGGGCGCCGGTCATGAGGGCCAGGCCGACGATCGAGATGGCACGCGGACCGAACTTGTCGAACACCACGCCGGAGATAGGGCTGATGATGATGCCCACCGCCGCGGCGGGAAGCATGGCCATGCCGGTTTCGAAGGCCGAAGCGCCAAGCGAGGTTTGCAGCAGCAACGGCAACAGCGTGTTGGTGACCAGGCATGCGGCGTTGATGAGCGTGACGATGATGGCGGCCACGCGGAACTCGCGCGTCTTGAGCGTGCCCAGTTGAAGCAGCGGGTCCTCGATTTTGCCCTGGCGTACGACGAACAGCACCAAGCACACGACACCCGCGACGATCGAGCCGAGCACCACGGGGTTGCCCCAACCCATCGACGAGGCGCTCGAGAACCCGTAGAGAAGTCCGCCGAAGGCGATGGTGGAGAGGGCGACCGAGGGCAGGTCGAGCTTGGGGTTCTTCAGCTCGCCCACGTTTTTCAGCATGAACACGCCCAGCACCAGCACGAGAATTGCGAGGGGGACGATGGCGCCGATCATGGTGCGCCAGCCGTACGTGTCGATCACCGCACCGCCTACGACGGGGCCGACCGCGGGACCCGCCGACATGACGATGCCCGCCATGCCCATAGCCGTTCCTCGTTTCTCGACGGGGAACACCAGCATGGGAACCACCGAGACAAGCGGCATGAGCACGCCTGAGCCCGCCGCTTGCAACACGCGACCGATGATGAGGAACAGGAAATCAGGGGCTGCGGCGCACAGCAGCGTGCCCAGCGCGAACACCAGCGTCGCCCCGAAGAATAGCGCGCGGGTGCTGAACTTGTCGATAAGGAACGCCGAAACGGGGACCATGATGCCGCTCACCAGCGGGTATATGGACATGATCCACTGGGCAGTCGAGGCATCGATGGCGAAATCGGACATGATGACCGGCAGCGCAGGCGACATCACCGTTTGGTTCAGTAGCGCCAAGAAGGCACCCAGGACGACGACCGCGACGATGCGGATCTGGGTACCGGTAATGCGCCCATTGGCGGGCGCGACCGTACAATTATCAGACATAAGCTTCCTTCGTATCTATTCGATTCTTCGCCGAAGGCGCGCCGGCCCACGGGCGAAATAACATGCACGTGCTATGCGTGCATCAGATACGACAGGAAGAAAGCGACTGCTCAGAGCGCACTTGGGGAACAACAGGAGAGGCCCCGTATACCAGGGGCCGCCGAATTGCGATGTATGCTTTGGTCAAATCCTTCATAGCGGGGAGGTATTCTAGCAGCCGTCTTCGCCCCTTTCAAGGGATGTAACCCAGACGTTGATTTTCTTCACCGAGGCGCCATCGTTGACGGGTGGCGTGCTTCTCTATCGCCACACCGCGGGGCGAGGGAACGCCGCGGCGAGCTTGTACATCGGCTATGTGTGCAGCTGCGAGCGTGTCGCCGGCGCGCGCTGGGCGCCAGTCCGATCCGGCCGACTCTTGCCGACGGTCGGTCGCCGTCCTCCTCCATCTCCGCCTGCTCTGTTTTTGCTCGGCTCCCTTGTCGTATCCTGGACGGACGAGAATTGAGCGAAGGCGGTACGTATGAACATCCAGATATTCGGCACGAAGAAAAGCTTCGATACTAAGAAGGCGCAGCGCTATTTCAAGGAACGTCGTGTGAAGTTCCAGTTCATCGACTTGAAGGAAAAGGGGATGAGCAAAGGCGAGCTCGAAAGCGTGGCGCGCGCCGTCGGCGGGATCGACGCTGTGATCGATCCAAAGGCGAAAGATGCCGACACGGTTGCGCTCGTACAGTATCTTGCTGCCGACCAGAAGTTCGAAAAGGTGCTCGATAACCAGCAGATTCTTCGTGAGCCCATCGTTCGCAACGGCCGCCAGGCAACCGTTGGCTACGAGCCTGACGTGTGGAAGGGCTGGGAATAAAGCGGCTGGGAATAAAGTGAAGCGCCCACGCCCGTGGTTTTATCCACGGACGCGGGCGCTTGCGTAAGACGTCTCTTGTCGTTTGAGTGGAGCGCCCCGGCGGCGCTGAACAACGCGCCCCGGCGACGTGGCTCGGGGCTCTTTGTGCCGCACATCTATGAGAGGAGATATTTGATGCGCATGGGCGCTACTCCATGTAGCCACCCTGAATGGCGGAAACTGCATGCTCGGTAAAGAACTTGAGCGTGCCGGAGGTATAGCGATTAGCCTTGGGCTTCCAAGCGGCGCGACGCTCGGCCAGGACGGCGTCGACCTCGGCCGGCTCCATCTCCTTGCCGGCGATGCCCACGATGGACAGCGAGCGCTCGGGGATGTCGATCTGGATCAGGTCGCCTTCCTCGATCAGGGCAATCGGGCCGCCCACGGCAGCCTCGGGCGAAACATGACCGATAGCCGGGCCCTTGGAGGCGCCGGAGAAGCGGCCATCGGTGATCAGGGCAATGCTCGCACCCAGCTCGGGATCGCTGGCGATAGCCTCGGTGGTGTAGAACATCTCGGGCATACCGGAACCCTTGGGGCCCTCATAACGAATGATGACGGCATCGCCGGGCTTGATCTCGTGCGTCAGGACGGCGTGGATGGCGTCCTCCTCACAATCGAACGGGCGAGCCTTAAGCGTGGCCTGGAACATCTCGCGCGGAACAACCGTGTGCTTGACGACGGCACCCTCGGGGGCAAGGTTGCCGTGGAGGATGGCGATAGAGCCGTCGGTACCAAAAGCCTGGTCAAACGGGCGAATAATGTCTTCGCGCTTGAGGTTCCACTTCTCCAAGTAGCGGCCGCACTTCTCGTAGTAGCCGTTGTTCTTAAGGTCCTCGAGGTTTTCGCCGAGGGTCTTGCCGGTGACGGTCATGACATCGAGGTGAAGCATCGACTTGATCTCCTCCATGATGCGCGGCACGCCACCCGCATAGTAGAAGAACTGCGCCGGCCACTCGCCTGCGGGACGGACGTTGAGCAGGTAGTGGGCGCCACGGTGCAGGCGATCGAAGTCGTCGGCGGACATCTCGATGCCAAACTCGCGGGCGATCGCGGGGATGTGCAGCAGCGAGTTGGTGGAACCGGAAATGGCGCCGTGGACCATGGTGAGGTTCTCGAAGGACTCCTTGGTCACGATGTCGCGCGGACACAGGTTGTGCTCGGAGAGCCACACGGACTGACGGCCGGCCTCGCGCGCAAACTCACGCAGATCGGAGCTGGTTGCGGGCAACAGGGCCGTGCCGGGGAGCATAAGGCCCAGGGCCTCGGCGGTAACCTGCATGGTCGACGCGGTGCCCATAAACGAGCAGGCGCCGCAGCTGGGGCATGCGTTGTGCTTGGCAAACTCAAGCTCCTCGCGGGAGATCTCGCCGCGCTCGTAGCGGGCAGAAATCGCGCCGAGCTGCTCCAAGGTCAACAGATCGGGACCGGCATCCATGACACCGCCGGTAACGACGATGGAGGGGATGTTGATGCGGCCCATGGCCATGAGGTTCGCAGGCAGGCCCTTATCGCAGCTGGCGACAAAGACGCCGGCGTCGAACGGGGTGGCCTTGGCATGGATCTCGATCATGTTGGCGATCATGTCGCGGCTGGGCAGCGAGTAGTTGATGCCGTCGTGGCCCTGGGCCTCACCGTCGCAAATGTCGGTGCAGAAGTAACGGGCGCCGTGACCGCCAGCCTCGGCAACGCCGGCACGGACCTCCTCGACGAGCTCAAACAGGCCGGCAGAACCCGGGTGCGAGTCGCCAAACGTCGACTCGATAATGACCTGCGGCTTGTCCAGGTCCTCGATGGACCAGCCAGAGCCCAGGCGCAGCGGGTCCATCTCGGGGCTGATGGTGCGAAACTTGCCGGAACGCGGCTGCAGCTTGGCAACCAGGTCGGCTGCCTCCTGCTGAATCTGTACCTTGGTCTTCTCGTCCATGATGCTCTCCTCTTTTGATTTGAACGGTTGTACCAATCGTTGGTTAATGAATCAGGTGTAAATGGGTACCGAGCGATGCACTCGGCGGAAGATGCTTAGCTACGCGAACTAGGCGAAGAACGAAATCACCAGGGCGCAGGCAAGACCCGAAAGGCCGATGAGCGTCTCCATAACGGTCCAGGACTTGAGGGTTGTCTTCTCGTCAATCTCCAGGAACGAGGAGCACATCCAAAAACCGGCATCGTTGACGTGCGAGAGGGCCGTGGCACCGCCGCAGATAGCAAGACAGATAGCGGCGCGCATGAGCACTGAGGCTCCGGCAACCGCGGGCATGGCGGCCATAATGCCCGACGCCATGGTCATAGCGACGATGGAGCTGCCGACAGAGGCACGCACCATGACGGCAATCAAAAAGGCAACGACCACCAAAGGCAGCGGTGAGGCCTCGAGCATAGGGCCGATAACCTGACCCAAGCCGCAGTCCTGCAGCATCCAGCGAATGACGCCGCCGCAAGCGATAACCAGCAAGATCATGCCGACGGGCTTAAGAGAGCGGTCGAGCAAGGCCTTGAGCTCGGCGCCGGAGTAGCCGCGGCGCGCGCCCAGCAGATACATCGCAACGAGCGTGGCAAGCGTCAAGGCGACGAACGGCTTGCCCAGGAAGGCGAGAATCGAAGCGAGCTCGGCGGGCATGGGGATATAAGAGGACAGCGTGCCCAGCAAAATCAAACAAAGCGGCGTGAGCACGATGGCAAGCACCATGCCAAAGGAGGGAAGCTCCTTTTCGTCGCTCGCGCCCTCGGCAGAGGTAAAGTGCTCCGGAACATCGGTAAAGATGCGACCGCCCACGTTGCGACCCCAGATGACACCGGCGATCGCCATGGCGATGAAGGCGGTAGGGATACCGACGAGGATCATGGTGCCCAGGTCGACACCGAGCGTGCCGGCGACCAAAACCGAACCGGCCGAAGGCGGCACGAACGCATAGCCAGCCGCCAATCCCGCGAGCAGGGCGATGCCGTAGTAGAGGGTCGACTTCTTGGTCTGCGACGCCACACTAAAGGCAAGCGGGATCAAAACGACCACGCCGGCCTCAAAGAACACCGTGGTGCCGATGACCAAACCGGTGATGCCCAGCGCCCAGCTGGAGTGGCCCTGGCCGAAGGTGTCAATGAAGGTCTGGGCGATTTTCTTGGCGCCGCCGCTCTCCTCCAAAATCTGGCCAAACATCGATCCCAGGCCAATGAGCAGGGCGATGTTTTGCAGCGTGGTGCCCACGCCCTTGGTGACGGTGTCTGCCACCATGTCGAGCGGCATGCCGGCACCGATACCGATCACGAGCGCCGAGACCATCATCGACAGCACGGGGTGCAGCTTGAACTTGATGATGAGCGCAAGCAGCAGCGCGATGCCCACGATGGCGGCGATGACCAGCCTGGTGGGATCAGCCATAAACGTTGGGTCTGACATCTTTCCTCCAATTCATCAGACCTTTTGAATTCGTCTGATGACTATAGCGTGTTTTGGATAGGTCTGATGTTTCATTTTGAAATTTGTTCGAAATACATCTGATGTATTTGGTAAACGGTCGTATTTGCGCTGCGAACGGTATATTTAAGCCGCCCGACTCAAATCCAGCGGCCAATATCGCATCCGCGGTGCGCTAAAATAGCTCAGATGAATTTTGTAATGAAAGGTATAGCTATGGCCCGCGCCGAATCGGGACTCCCCGAGCAAATATCGGAGAAAATCATTCGATTGATTCTGGATGAACACCTTGAGCAAGGCGATCGCCTGCCTAAGGAAACCGTGCTGGTCGAGCGCTTGGGCGCCGGCAGGAGCACCGTGCGCGAGGCCATGAAGTTGCTGCAGTCGCGCAATATCGTGCGCATCAAGCAGGGTTCGGGCACCTATGTGGCGTCAAACCCCGGCGTTGCCGACGACCCGCTGGGCTTTACCTTTATCGACGACAAGCAGCGTCTGGCGCGCGACCTACTCGAGGTGCGCTTTATGATCGAGCCGCAGATGGCACGCATGGCGGCCGAGCACGCAACCAACGACCAGGTCGTCTTTATCAAAGAGCTCTGTGACGAATCCGAGCGCCTGGCCGAGGCCGGTGAGGATTACTCCGCCGCCGACACCGCGTTCCACAATGCCATTGCCGAGAGCTCCGGAAACCTCGTCGTTCCTCGCCTGATGGGCGTGCTCAAGGCATCCGTCCCCCTCTTTATCGACGTGACCGGCAAAAAGCTCGTTGAGGAAACTATCCGCACGCACCGCGATGTAGCCGACGCCATCGCCTCGCGCAATCCCACCGCCGCGCACGACGCGATGTATCTGCACCTGGTGTATAACCGCAACATGATCGCAGAGGGCACGCAGGATCAGAGCGAATAGCAGTCATCGCGACAATTATCTACAACCGTTCGCCTTTTAAAAGTGAACGTTCACCTGATTTTAGGAGAATCTGACTTTTAATTCCCCCTCTTCTCCTATACTGACCTTGTATGAAAAGCAAGACTTATATAGATGAACGTTTCTTTTGAAAGGATCGCTATGTCTGATCTTATGGACAGCTTCCGCCTGGATGGCAAGGTCGCGCTCGTAACCGGCGCCACCTATGGCATCGGTATGGCCATTGCCGAGGCGCTCGGAGAGGCCGGCGCCAAGATCGCCTTTAACGCACGTCACGCCGACAAGGTCGCCGAGGCCGAGAAGCACTACTGCGAGCTGGGCTTTGAGGCCCATGGTTACGTGGCAGACGTCACCGACGAGGCCGTCGTCGCCGAGCTCATCGCCAAGATCGAGGCCGATTTTGGCACCACGCCCGACATCCTGGTCAACAATGCAGGCGTCATCCAGCGCACGCCGATGCTCGACATGAGCGCCGAGGACTTCCGCCGTGTCGTCGATATCGACCTCAACGCCCCGTTTATCGTGTCCAAGGCCTGCCTGCCCGGCATGATCGCCAAGGGCCACGGCAAGATCATCAACATCTGCTCCATGATGAGCGAGCTGGGCCGCGAGACCATTGCCGGCTACGCCGCCGCCAAGGGCGGACTCAAGATGCTCACCAAGAACATCTGCTCCGAGTTTGGCGAGGCCAACATCCAGTGCAACGGCATTGGCCCCGGCTACATCGCCACACCGCAAACCGC
>OLPH01000286.1_pt1 | contig 68008 bp, 55 predicted proteins | sample 1672951 | NCBI WGS metagenome assembly OLPH01 (sample SAMEA3136740, study PRJEB25190) | human gut metagenome | reverse complement strand
GGCAGCCTGAGTTCACAGATAAAACACTCTCCAGGAAACCCGGGGCGGTTCAACCTGCAAACAGGCGCTGTTCTTTCCGTTCCTTACCCTGTTGCTCAACCATTGTTTCAGGTAGCAAGCGTTTGTTCAGCCAACCCAAAGATGGGGAAAACGGACCTCGGCCATCTGCAGCCAGTAATACCCCGTAGGTCTCATGAATCCCGAGATACCGCAATTTCATACCTGTCGCGACGCCACGGATAATCTCTGCGAACAGGGCATCACCTTGCAGATCAAGCGCACGTTGAATCAGCTCATCCCCCATTTTATATCCCAGTGAATTCATAATTGCCTGCGTGGCAATCTCGGCGTAGCGTTTAGCTTGTTGATGCGCGTTGTCGTACATAACTACTCCTCAAAGGGGTCTAAGGGAGCGACCGTTAACAGTTTGACATTGTTAGCCCGCCAGAGCGTTGTTTCGATAGCTTCGTCTATCTCCACTTCTATTGCGGGATCGCTGTTAGCTGCCAGGCTACCAATATGAAGTAAACAAACCTGTTGTTCTTGTTCGGATAATTCTTCGCACTCATAGGCGTCAAAAACATCTCTAAAGCTCACATGCCCCCAATTCTTCAATCGGTAACTAACCCAATCACTGCATTTTTTAATGACGGATTCAGGGATATTTCGCAGGTTGGTTTCAATAGCTACAGGCTGATCGGTAAGGTCCTGTATCTCATATGGAAGCGCCTGTTCAAATCTATCGAGATAGAGGTTCAGCAGCGCTTCAGGGTCAAACAGAATGTGCCGATCATCATCCTGTCTTCGGGGAGCCAACAGGCGTGCAATGAGACCATCGATTTCCTTTTCGACAATGTCGGGGGAATGGGACAGCAAGGGTATGAGTGCACCTTTTTCCAGCGTTTCCCGGAAAAGGGTATTATCTCTGGGAATAATGAGTTTCAGACGAGCTCGCTCAAAATCTTTATTCACATCCAGTAAGCAGTCTTGATAGCGCTGCGTAAAAGCGCAGACCTCAGCAAAAATCTCCTGTGCCTTACGTAGCTTATTTAATTTGTCGGGTTTTAATTTTGAACTTCCTTCAACCAGCATTTCGGTAATGGCCGACATTGAGTTCTGGATATGTTCCAAAACCTCTCGGGTTTTATCAAAGGAATCATTGAGTACGGGACGAATATCATGTGCATAGGATGCACTCAAATCACCAGACTGGGCGGCTCGCACTTTCATCCGCATTCCAATCAGATATTGCTCCAGTTGCCGCTGTGTTGATTGGATCTGGTGAACTGCCTTGTCGATCTCACCGCGACGGATGGTTTTAAGCGTGCGCCAGGCCAGAATAGCTGCGCGTTCTATCGGCGTTTCATCCAAGCGCAGGGTATAGAACAACATTCCGTCATCGGTCAGTGACCAGAGAATATCATCAGAGCCAGATAGCTGGTCATAGCGTACCAGACGGACTATCTGCTCTTCGGAATGCGTTCGTTGCGCGAAATCATAATAACGGAGGCGGAAAGGATCTTTGATCGCCGCAAAAATCTTGCTGGCCACTTGTGCGTAGTCGGGTTCTTCTTGTCCCGGATAGGCTTCATTGAGGTGCCCAACCAGACATAACTCCGCTTCCTTACGCGTCATTCCAGGCTGGCGCTCGCGGTCAGCATAATAAAGCATGGCGTCAAAGAGATACATGATTGCCGCCAGCGCATCAAGCTCAACACCATCGAACGGATTTCGCTGAAGGGCGCTATATATTGAATCCAGCGTTCGCACGACCAGCAAGGCGTGAGACTGAATAGACAGCTCGCGACGTGCCATTGATTCATTACGAGCCTGCTCCAAAAACCCTAGCGACATAACATTCTCCCTCTGAGACGGAAGCCACTATAGTACTCCCCCGCCAATTAAGCAAAGAAACTTTGCTTAATTTTTTTATATAGCAATGTTATTTGTTTTGATGCCATTCGCCTTCTATACTCAGTCGGTATATCAAACCGCAATTGATTAACCTGCAAATAAGAATAAAACTGATATGTACTACTCAAAGTTTCTTGAGAAACACAAATCCCCCCTCAGCCACGCACAATGGTTGCGCTTACGCTATATTGAGCGCCAGCTACTGTGGGAACGAAAAGTCACTTCGCGCATGATTGCTGAAGAGTTTGGCGTCTCGGCGCAACAAGCTCGTACTGATGTAAGAACCTATATGGAGGTCGCTCCAGGCAATGCTATTGAGAAGGGGGGCGGCCGAAAAGGGTATTTCCCCAGTACGGCGTTTTCGCCTGTTTTGCTGGGAGACAACGATCTGGTCTGGCGTGCGACGGTAGAATTTCAACCGCCGCAAGCGGCCCACGCGCAGGAAATTCCGCTCATCCATCGCGCAGTGCATAGCCGCACGCTGGCAATTTTTTTGTCAGCAATCGAACAGAAAGGACAAGTAAAAGTGACTTATGCGTCAATGGAAAACCCGGAAGGCATATCCCGTACACTAAGCCCTACGGTAATTATCACCGTTAACGGGCGCCAGCATGTGCGAGCCTATGACTGGGGAAGTTCGGCGTTTAAGGACTTTGTTTTGGCGCGATTTCTGGACTTGCCGGAACTGATTGTTCCTGCACCCGCCCCGCCACGCAAAGATACCGCGTGGGAGGTCATAATCCCCGTGCGTTTTATCGCAAATCCAACACTAAACAAAGCGCAACAAGAGGTAATTAAGCGGGACTATTTACTTGAACCATCTGAATTCAACATTCGTGCACCAATGATTTTTTATTTATGCCCGGAAAACAATCTGCCTAAAACAGATGATGAATATGCACAAGCTACTGACGCCAGCAGCCACGGCCCCTTTATCTACCCTGTTCTAGCTGTGCACGCCCAAACAGGGGAGCCTATTCATAAGTACCGCCATGCAGGTGAGAGATAGACATTCTGTTTACTAATAATTTATAGCCATTCTCTGCCCCTGCATCAGAGATATGTATGATGCAGGAATATTAAATACCAGCCACCTATAAATTATGATTTATTAATTTCTGATTCAGTTAAATCCCTCTGAAAATAAACCCGTTTTAGTTCCATGCATCTTTAGAAATCCCGTCCAAATAATGAGATCAGCAAACATCTATTTGAAACGTTGGTTCTCATCCTCAAGATCCTTGATTATTTTAATATCAGAAGATTCCATACCGCCGTATCTGGACTTGCAGTTGTAGTAAGTGGCTTCAGATAAGCCAGCCTCCCGGCAGACATCTTTAACAGTTCGCCCGTATTCAAGCGATTTAATCACGGCGATAATCTGATGCTCAGTAAAAGGGGCTTTACGCATAGCGATCTCCTTCATTGGCAGATTGATTATGCCGGAGGATCTCTAAATGTGAATGGCACGATTATGCGAGATATTTACAGTACCAGTCCAACCCTCAGCTTACTGCAATACCAATCAAGAGGGATGGTCCACATTGACGTTTCAAAATCGATTTCTGACCAGCGAGCAAAACGCAGCTTACTGGACCGAATAAAGATAAGCAGAGTGAGTTCTGTCGTCCAGTGGATTAGCGGTGTGCCGGTGTAGCTGTCTATTTTGTCAAGCAACTCAGGGATACGCTTTAACTCCAGCGCCGGACGATGCTGTCGATTACTGGAAGCAACCGCCCCCGCCATCTCTTGCGCCGGATTGTAATCAATTAACCCGCTTTGCACTGCATAACGCATGATGGCCGTGGTGCGCTGTTGAAGGCGGGAAGCCACTTCAAGACGCCCGGATTTCTCCACGGCTTTAATAGGAATTAACAGATCGCGGGTGCCTAGTTCAGCAATGTTGCGAGTACCAATTGCCGGGAAGATATTGTCCTCCAGGCTCTTTTTTACACGATTAGCATGATCTTCCGACCATTTTTGGTTGGTTACGAGCCACTCTCTGGCAACCTTCTCGAAAGTAATAATCTCTTTCGCCTGCTCTTCTTTCACAGCACGCTTATGCTCACGAGGATCGATACCAGCAGCTACCAGCTTTCTGGCCTCTTCCCTTTTCTTCCGCGCATCCGCCAGTGAAACATCCGGGTAAACGCCGAACGCCATCAAATGTTGTTTACCGCCAAAACGGAAACGAAATCGCCAATACTTTGAACCGCCAGGTTTTACAAGTAAGGACATGCCGTCGCCGTCAACAAGTGAATACTCTTTCTCCTCAGGTTTCGCAGAGCGAACTTTAGTATCCGTTAGGGCCATAATGGTCTTCCTTCCATTGGTATCTCGTGAGTATACAAGCAATATCGAATCGGCAAATATACTCATTAGTATACTCACAAGCCTGTTGATGTGGGTTGAGTCAGGTTGACTTCAGTTGAGGAGAGAAGCTGGAAAAGCCTTGCGTGGCGCGGATTTCAGGCATAAAAAAAGACCTCAGTTGAGGTCTATTTACATACTTTTGGTGCCGAAGGCCGGACTCGAACCGGCACGTATTTCTACGGTTGATTTTGAATCAACTGCGTCTACCGATTTCGCCACTTCGGCACTGAAGAGGTATGCGGAAAACGTTGTGGATTATACCTGTCGCACGCCACCATGCAAGCGCCAGCTTGCTCGCACCTCGCTAAGTGCTGAAATTTTCAGCATTGCATACAGCGATGTGTAACCTTTGTCACACTCCAGGCACCCCGCCCTGCCATGCTCTACACTTCCCAGACAACACCAGAGAAGGACCAAAAAATGTCGATGATAAAAAGCTATGCCGCAAAAGAAGCAGGCGGCGAACTGGAAGTTTATGAGTACGATCCCGGTGAACTGAAGCCACAAGATGTTGAAGTGCAGGTGGATTACTGCGGGATCTGCCATTCCGATCTGTCGATGATCGATAACGAATGGGGATTTTCACAATATCCGCTGGTTGCCGGGCATGAGGTGATTGGTCGCGTGGTGGCGCTCGGGAGCGCCGCGCAGGATAAAGGTTTGCAGGTCGGTCAGCGTGTCGGGATTGGCTGGACGGCGCGTAGCTGCGGGCATTGCGATGCCTGTATTAGCGGTAATCAGATCAACTGTGAGCAAGGTGCGGTGCCGACGATTATGAATCGCGGCGGCTTTGCCGAGAAGTTGCGTGCGGACTGGCAATGGGTGATCCCACTGCCAGAAAATATTGATATCGAGTCCGCCGGGCCGCTGTTGTGCGGTGGTATCACGGTCTTCAAACCACTGTTAATGCACCATATCACTGCCACCAGCCGCGTTGGGGTAATTGGTATTGGCGGGCTGGGGCATATCGCTATAAAACTTCTGCACGCAATGGGATGCGAGGTGACAGCCTTTAGTTCTAATCCGGCGAAAGAGCAGGAAGTGCTGGCGATGGGTGCCGATAAAGTGGTGAATAGCCGCGATCCGCAGGCACTGAAAGCACTAGCGGGGCAGTTTGATCTCATTATCAATACTGTGAACGTCAGCCTCGACTGGCAGCCCTATTTTGAGGCGCTGACCTATGGCGGTAATTTCCACACTGTCGGTGCGGTTCTCACGCCGCTGTCTGTTCCGGCCTTTACGTTAATTGCGGGCGATCGCAGTGTCTCTGGCTCTGCTACCGGCACGCCTTATGAGCTGCGTAAGCTGATGCGCTTTGCCGCCCGCAGCAAGGTTGCGCCGACCACCGAACTGTTCCCGATGTCGAAAATTAACGATGCCATCAAGCATGTGCGCGACGGTAAGGCGCGTTACCGCGTGGTTCTGAAAGCTGACTTCTGATCTCTTTGCCGGGTGCCTGTCGCCCGGCACTTAAATCTCTTTGGAAGGCGTCTCGCAATCTGCTGAATTTAGCGGTGAAGAGTGCGCAGCCGTTGCCTATACTCCAGGCAGGAAACTGGAGGATATCTCATGAGTGAACCCCTGTTAATTGCCCGCACGCCGGACACAGAACTGTTTTTACTGCCGGGAATGGCTAACCGTCACGGGCTGATTACTGGCGCAACGGGGACGGGTAAAACCGTTACGCTGCAAAAACTGGCGGAGTCTCTATCGGAAATCGGTGTTCCGGTGTTTATGGCTGATGTGAAAGGCGATCTGACCGGTATCGCACAGGCAGGAACGGCGTCGGAAAAACTGCTCACAAGGCTTAAAAATATCGGCGTCAATGACTGGCAACCGCATGCCAATCCGGTGGTGGTGTGGGATATCTTTGGCGAGAAGGGCCATCCGGTGCGGGCGACGGTTTCGGATCTGGGGCCGCTGTTGCTGGCGCGGCTGTTGAATCTCAACGATGTGCAATCTGGCGTGCTGAATATCATTTTCCGCATTGCTGACGATCAGGGGCTGTTACTGCTCGACTTTAAAGATCTGCGGGCAATTACCCAGTACATCGGCGATAACGCCAAATCTTTCCAGAATCAGTACGGAAATATCAGTAGCGCATCGGTTGGTGCCATCCAGCGCGGGCTGTTGTCGCTGGAACAGCAAGGCGCAGCACACTTCTTTGGTGAGCCGATGCTGGATATCAAAGACTGGATGCGCACCGATGCCAACGGTAAAGGCGTTATCAATATCCTCAGCGCCGAGAAACTTTATCAGATGCCGAAACTGTACGCCGCCAGCCTGTTGTGGATGCTCTCGGAGTTGTATGAACAATTGCCGGAAGCGGGCGATCTGGAGAAACCAAAACTGGTGTTTTTCTTCGACGAAGCACATCTGCTGTTTAACGATGCACCGCAGGTACTGCTGGATAAGATTGAGCAGGTGATAAGGCTTATTCGCTCAAAAGGCGTGGGCGTCTGGTTCGTTTCGCAAAACCCGTCTGATATTCCAGATAATGTGCTCGGCCAGCTCGGTAATCGCGTTCAACACGCTTTGCGTGCTTTTACGCCCAAAGATCAGAAAGCGGTAAAAGCTGCGGCGCAAACCATGCGGGCTAATCCGGCGTTTGATACCGAAAAGGCGATTCAGGAACTGGGCACCGGCGAGGCGTTAATCTCGTTTCTCGATGCGAAAGGAAGCCCTTCTGTGGTGGAGCGTGCGATGGTGATCGCGCCTTGTTCGCGGATGGGGCCGGTGACGGAAGATGAGCGTAATGGCTTGATTAATCACTCTCCGGTGTATGGCAAGTACGAGGATGACGTGGACCGGGAATCCGCCTATGAGATGTTGCAAAAAGGCTTTCAGGCCAGTAACGAGCAGCAAAATACTCCCCCCGCGAAAGGGAAAGAGGTAGCGGTAGATGACGGCATTCTTGGTGGATTGAAGGATATTTTGTTCGGCACTACCGGACCACGCGGCGGGAAGAAAGATGGTGTTGTGCAAACAATGGCGAAAAGCGCCGCCCGCCAGGTGACGAATCAGATTGTACGCGGGATGTTGGGGAGTTTGCTGGGGGGGAGAAAAAGGTAAGCCAGGTGCGATTTGTCTTTGCCTGATGCGACGCTGGCGCGTCTTATCATGCCTACACCACTGCAATATATTGGATTTTCATAATTTTTCAGGAATGAACGAAGCACACTTTGCTAATAATAATAAAGGGAGCTTTCGCTCCCTTTATGCGTTCATTAGATTACGATTTTCTCATTAACAGCCACAGGCTGATTAAGAAGAAGCTGGCGCTTGGCAACAGTGCGCCGATGATCGGAGGGATGCCATAAACCAACGTCAGCGGGCCGAAGATCTGGTCCAGTACGTAGAAGACAAAACCGAAGCTGATACCGGTGACCACACGCACGCCCATCGGTACGCTACGCAGTGGGCCAAAGATGAACGACAGCGCCATCAGCATCATCACCGCCACGGATAGCGGCTGGAAGATTTTGCTCCACATGTTGAGCTGATAACGCCCGGCATCCTGACCGCTCGACTTCAGATACTTCACGTAGTTGTGCAAACCACTGATGGAGAGTGCATCCGGGTCCAGCGCCACCACGCCCAGTTTGTCAGGCGTGAGGTTGGTTTTCCAGGTGCCGCTCACCGTCTGCGAACCGGTAATCTGTTTCGGATTGGTCAGATCAGATTCATCAACCTGCGACAGACGCCAGACTTTATGTTCCGGGTCAAACTTCGCAGTAGCGGCATAGCGTACGGATTGCAGACGACGATTCTCGTTAAAGGCATAAATGCTGATGCCACCTAACTCTTCGTCACCTTTAACCCGCTCAATGTAGACGAAGTTGTTGCCATCTTTCGCCCATAAGCCTTGCTGGGTAGAGAGCAACGAGCCGCCGTACATCGCCTGCGCACGGTAGTTACGCGCCATCTGCTCGCCCTGCGGCGCGACCCATTCGCCAATCGCCATCGTCAGTAAGACCAGCGGAATGGCGGTTTTCATCACCGACAGCGCCACCTGCATACGGGTAAAACCAGAAGCCTGCATCACCACCAGTTCGCTGCGCTGCGCCAGCATCCCAAGACCAAGCAACGCCCCAAGCAGAGCCGCCATCGGGAAGAAGATTTGCACATCTTTCGGCACGCTCAGCAAGGTATACATTCCTGCGCCTAACGCGTCGTAACTCCCCTGCCCGGCTTTTTTCAGCTGATCGACAAACTTGATAATGCCCGACAGCGACACCAGCATGAACAGCGTCATCATGATGGTGGTGAAAATAGTTTTACCGATATAGCGGTCAAGTACGCCAAAAGGTTGCATCACACCGCTCCTTTACGCGAAAAACTGGCGCGCAGGCGGCGGACCGGCACAGTGTCCCAAAGGTTGAGAACAATCGCCAAAGCCAGATAAATCAGGTTAACGGTCCACATCCACAGCGTCGGGTCCAGCTTACCTTTACCGCCGTTCGATTTCAGGGAGGTCTGGATCAGGAAGAAAAGTAGATACAGCAGCATGGCTGGCAGCATCGACAGTACGCGTCCCTGACGTGGGTTAACCACGCTCAGCGGTACGACCATAAGTGCCATCATAAACACGGTGAATACCAACGTGATACGCCAGTTCAGTTCTGCGCGAGCACGATCGGTGTCAGTGTTCCACAATGTGCGCATGTCCATCTGGTCGGTATCGTTCGGGTCGAGCGCCACCGCCTGGTGACCAATGATCGCCTGATAATCCTGGAAATCCGTAATGCGGAAATCACGTAACAGTGCAGTGCCTTCGAAGCGCGTTCCCTGGTTGAGAGTGACGACCTGGGAGCCGTCGCGCAGCTGGGTTAAATGTCCGGAATCGGCCACCACCACAGAAGGACGTGCATTACCTTTTGGTCGAATTTGCGCGAGGAACACATCTTTGAAATCGCTGCCGTCAACGCTTTCGATGAACAGCACCGAACTGCCATTAGTCGCTTGCTGGAATTGCCCTTGCGCCAGCGCCGCCATGCCAGGGTTCGCTTTCGCTTCTGCTAACACTTCATCCTGATGACGCGATGACCACGGTCCCGCCCACATCACGTTAACCGCCGCGACGATTGCCGTGAATACCGCAAGGATCATTGCCGCTTTCACCAGAACCGCTTTGCTCAGGCCGCAGGCATGCATTACCGTAATTTCACTTTCGGTATACAGTTTGCCCAGCGTCATCAGCAGCCCGAGGAACAGGCTTAATGGCAGGATAAGTTGCGCCATTTCCGGCACGCCCAACCCGAGAAGGGAGAGCACCAGATTCGCCGGAATATCGCCGTCAACCGCTGCGCCGAGGATCCTCACTAACTTTTGACAGAAGAAGATCAAAAGCAAGATGAAGAGTATCGCCAGCTGGCTTTTGAGCGTCTCCCGCACCAGATATCTTATGATTATCACTTTAAATACGCCCGTAAAAACTCGTCTTTTGCAGGATTTTAGCTTGTTTCATGGCTTAAACGTCATTTATTCTCTTGAGTCGTCGAAATCGTCGCTAAGATAATTATACTCAACGGATTCACCTCTCAGATTTTGTTCTGACGTGCCAATGCCGTAATAACGTTAAGATTAACACGAAGTCATCGCAACAGCGGACATGAGTTACGAAAGCTTGCAATTCTATCTGTAGCCACCGCCGTTGTCTTTAAGATTCAGGAGCGTAGTGCATGGAGTTTAGTGTAAAAAGCGGTAGCCCGGAGAAACAGCGGAGTGCCTGCATCGTCGTGGGCGTCTTCGAACCACGTCGCCTTTCTCCGATTGCAGAACAGCTCGATAAAATCAGCGATGGGTACATCAGCGCCCTGCTACGTCGGGGCGAACTGGAAGGAAAACCGGGGCAGACATTGTTGCTGCACCATGTTCCGAATGTACTTTCCGAGCGAATTCTCCTTATTGGTTGCGGCAAAGAACGTGAGCTGGATGAGCGTCAGTACAAGCAGGTTATTCAGAAAACCATTAATACGCTGAATGATACTGGCTCAATGGAAGCGGTCTGCTTTCTGACTGAACTGCACGTTAAAGGCCGTAATAACTACTGGAAAGTGCGTCAGGCTGTCGAGACGGCAAAAGAGACGCTCTACAGTTTCGATCAGCTGAAAACGAACAAGAGCGAACCGCGTCGTCCGCTGCGTAAAATGGTGTTCAACGTGCCGACCCGCCGTGAACTGACCAGCGGTGAGCGCGCGATCCAGCACGGTCTGGCGATTGCCGCCGGGATTAAAGCAGCAAAGGATCTTGGCAATATGCCGCCGAATATCTGTAACGCCGCTTACCTCGCTTCACAAGCGCGCCAGCTGGCTGACAGCTACAGCAAGAATGTTATCACCCGCGTTATCGGCGAACAGCAGATGAAAGAGCTGGGGATGCATTCCTATCTGGCGGTCGGTCAGGGTTCGCAAAACGAATCGCTGATGTCGGTGATTGAGTACAAAGGCAACGCGTCGGAAGATGCACGCCCAATCGTGCTGGTGGGTAAAGGTTTAACCTTCGACTCCGGCGGTATCTCGATCAAGCCTTCAGAAGGCATGGATGAGATGAAGTACGATATGTGCGGTGCGGCAGCGGTTTACGGCGTGATGCGGATGGTCGCGGAGCTACAACTGCCGATTAACGTTATCGGCGTGTTGGCAGGCTGCGAAAACATGCCTGGCGGACGAGCCTATCGTCCGGGCGATGTGTTAACCACCATGTCCGGTCAAACTGTTGAAGTGCTGAACACCGACGCCGAAGGCCGTCTGGTACTGTGCGACGTGTTAACTTACGTTGAGCGTTTTGAGCCGGAAGCGGTGATTGACGTGGCGACGCTGACCGGTGCCTGCGTGATCGCGCTGGGTCATCACATTACCGGTCTGATGGCGAACCATAATCCGCTGGCCCATGAACTGATTGCCGCGTCTGAACAATCCGGTGACCGCGCATGGCGCTTACCGCTGGGTGACGAGTATCAGGAACAACTGGAGTCCAATTTTGCCGATATGGCGAACATTGGCGGTCGTCCTGGTGGGGCGATTACCGCAGGTTGCTTCCTGTCACGCTTTACCCGTAAGTACAACTGGGCGCACCTGGATATCGCCGGTACCGCCTGGCGTTCTGGTAAAGCAAAAGGCGCCACCGGTCGTCCGGTAGCGTTGCTGGCACAGTTCCTGTTAAACCGCGCTGGGTTTAACGGCGAAGAGTAATTGCGTCAGGCAAGGCTGTTATTGCCGGATGCGGCGTGAACGCCTTATCCGACCTACACAGCACTGAACTCGTAGGCCTGATAAGACGCGCAAGCGTCGCATCAGGCAATGCTGTTATTGTCGGATGCGGCATGAACGCCTTATCCGACCTACACAGCACCGAACTCGTAGGCCTGATAAGACGCGGCAGCGTCGCATCAGGCAATGCTGTTATTGTCGGATGCGGCGTGAGCGCCTTATCCGACCTACACACAGCACTGAACTCGTAGGCCTGATAAGACACAACAGCGTCGCATCAGGCGCTGCGGTGTATACCTGATGCGTATTTAAATCCACCACAAGAAGCCCCATATATGAAAAACGCGACGTTCTACCTTCTGGACAATGACACCACCGTCGATGGCTTAAGCGCCGTTGAGCAGTTGGTGTGTGAAATTGCCGCAGAACGTTGGCGCGGTGGTAAGCGCGTACTCATCGCCTGTGAAGATGAAAAGCAGGCTTACCGACTGGATGAAGCCCTGTGGGCGCGTCCGGCAGAAAGCTTTGTTCCGCATAATTTAGCGGGAGAAGGACCGCGCGGCGGTGCGCCGGTGGAGATCGCCTGGCCGCAAAAGCGCAGCAGCAGCCCGCGCGATATATTGATTAGTCTGCGAACAAGCTTTGCAGATTTTGCCACCGCTTTCACAGAAGTGGTAGACTTCGTTCCTTATGAAGATTCTCTGAAACAACTGGCGCGCGAACGCTATAAAGCCTACCGCGTGGCTGGTTTCAACCTGAATACGGCAACCTGGAAATAATGGAAAAGACATATAACCCACAAGATATCGAACAGCCGCTTTACGAGCACTGGGAAAAGCAGGGCTACTTTAAGCCTAATGGCGATGAAAGCCAGGAGAGTTTCTGCATCATGATCCCGCCGCCGAACGTCACCGGCAGTTTGCATATGGGTCACGCCTTCCAGCAAACCATCATGGATACCATGATCCGCTATCAGCGCATGCAGGGCAAAAACACCCTGTGGCAGGTCGGTACTGACCACGCCGGGATCGCTACCCAGATGGTCGTTGAGCGCAAGATTGCCGCAGAAGAAGGTAAAACCCGTCACGACTACGGCCGCGAAGCTTTCATCGACAAAATCTGGGAATGGAAAGCGGAATCCGGCGGCACGATTACCCGTCAGATGCGCCGTCTCGGCAACTCCGTCGACTGGGAGCGTGAACGCTTCACGATGGACGAAGGCCTGTCCAATGCGGTGAAAGAAGTTTTCGTTCGTCTGTATAAAGAAGACCTGATTTACCGTGGCAAACGCCTGGTAAACTGGGACCCGAAACTGCGCACCGCTATCTCTGACCTGGAAGTGGAAAACCGCGAATCGAAAGGTTCGATGTGGCACATCCGCTATCCGCTGGCTGACGGTGCGAAAACCGCAGACGGTAAAGATTATCTGGTGGTCGCGACTACCCGTCCGGAAACCCTGCTGGGCGATACTGGCGTAGCCGTTAACCCGGAAGATCCGCGTTACAAAGATCTGATTGGCAAATATGTCATTCTGCCGCTGGTTAACCGTCGTATTCCGATCGTTGGCGACGAACACGCCGACATGGAAAAAGGCACCGGCTGCGTGAAAATCACTCCGGCGCACGACTTTAACGACTATGAAGTGGGTAAACGTCACGCGCTGCCGATGATCAACATCCTGACCTTTGACGGCGATATCCGTGAAAGCGCCCAGGTGTTCGATACCAAAGGTAACGAATCTGACGTTTATTCCAGCGAGATCCCGGCAGAGTTCCAGAAACTCGAGCGTTTTGCTGCACGTAAAGCGGTCGTTGCTGCGGTTGACGCACTCGGCCTGCTGGAAGAAATTAAACCGCACGACCTGACCGTTCCGTACGGCGACCGTGGTGGCGTAGTTATCGAACCAATGCTGACCGACCAGTGGTACGTGCGTGCCGATGTACTGGCGAAACCGGCGGTTGAAGCGGTTGAGAACGGCGACATTCAGTTCGTACCGAAGCAGTACGAAAACATGTACTTCTCCTGGATGCGCGATATTCAGGACTGGTGTATCTCTCGTCAGCTGTGGTGGGGTCACCGTATCCCGGCATGGTACGACGAAGCAGGTAACGTTTATGTTGGCCGCAACGAAGAAGAAGTGCGCAAGGAAAATAACCTCGGTGCCGACGTTGCCCTGCGTCAGGACGAAGACGTTCTCGACACCTGGTTCTCTTCTGCGCTGTGGACCTTCTCTACCCTAGGCTGGCCGGAAAACACCGACGCACTGCGCCAGTTCCACCCAACCAGCGTGATGGTATCTGGTTTCGACATCATCTTCTTCTGGATTGCCCGCATGATCATGATGACCATGCACTTCATCAAAGATGAAAATGGCAAACCGCAGGTGCCGTTCCACACCGTTTACATGACCGGCCTGATTCGTGATGACGAAGGCCAGAAGATGTCCAAATCCAAGGGTAACGTTATCGACCCACTGGATATGGTTGACGGTATTTCGCTGCCAGAACTGCTGGAAAAACGTACCGGCAATATGATGCAGCCGCAGCTGGCGGACAAAATCCGTAAGCGCACCGAGAAGCAGTTCCCGAACGGTATTGAGCCGCACGGTACTGACGCGCTGCGCTTCACCCTGGCGGCGCTGGCGTCTACCGGTCGTGACATCAACTGGGATATGAAGCGTCTGGAAGGTTACCGTAACTTCTGTAACAAGCTGTGGAACGCCAGCCGCTTTGTGCTGATGAACACGGAAGGTCAGGATTGCGGCTTTAACGGCGGTGAAATGACGCTGTCGCTGGCGGACCGCTGGATTCTGGCTGAGTTCAACCAGACCATCAAAGCGTACCGCGAAGCGCTGGACAGCTTCCGCTTCGATATCGCTGCAGGCATTCTGTATGAGTTCACCTGGAACCAGTTCTGTGACTGGTATCTGGAGCTGACTAAGCCGGTAATGAACGGTGGAACCGAAGCCGAACTGCGCGGTACTCGCCATACGCTGGTGACCGTACTGGAAGGTCTGCTGCGCCTCGCGCATCCGATCATTCCGTTCATCACCGAAACCATCTGGCAGCGTGTGAAAGTACTTTGCGGTATCACTGCCGACACCATCATGCTGCAGCCGTTCCCGCAGTACGATGCATCTCAGGTTGATGAAGCCGCACTGGCCGACACCGAATGGCTGAAACAGGCGATCGTTGCGGTACGTAACATCCGTGCAGAAATGAATATCGCGCCGGGCAAACCGCTGGAGCTGCTGCTGCGTGGTTGCAGCGCGGATGCAGAACGTCGCGTAAATGAAAACCGTGGCTTCCTGCAAACCCTGGCGCGTCTGGAAAGCATCACCGTGCTGCCTGCCGATGACAAAGGTCCGGTTTCCGTTACGAAGATCATCGACGGCGCAGAGCTGCTGATCCCGATGGCTGGCCTCATCAACAAAGAAGATGAGCTGGCGCGTCTGGCGAAAGAAGTGGCGAAGATCGAAGGCGAAATCAGCCGTATCGAGAACAAGCTGGCGAATGAAGGCTTTGTCGCCCGCGCACCGGAAGCGGTCATCGCGAAAGAGCGTGAGAAGCTGGAAGGCTATGCGGAAGCGAAAGCGAAACTGATTGAACAGCAGGCTGTTATCGCCGCGCTGTAATCAAAACACAGTGATGAAAACGAAGGCCGGAGCATGCTCCGGCCTTTTTTATCTCTTACAGAAATGGTAAAGAAGGCATGATTCCCCGTGAAATACTGGCTAAGAAGCCTTTATCTGGTTGTTCTTCTTTATTGATTAAAGGAAGGTCATCCAAATCGCCCAGCAAATACGTATTTTTTGCCTGCCAGTCAATCATCCATATTTTCAGCAGTGGATAAGCCAGACCGCCCGTAATCCCGGATATCACTACCAACGCACACATGCGATAAAGCATACCGTGGTATGTTAAAGTTGAGCGAAAACGAATACGCCCATCATTCAGTGACAGGTTGCTCATAAAATGATTTCGCAACGACACCGTTAAATAACTGGTGCTAACAGCAATCCCAAAATAATAGATTAACTGCGCGATTATCATTTTACGCTGCATTTCCATAAATTGCTGTAAATTCTCAATATCATCATTTGCATACACAGAACTATCATACGCATTTAATATTTGATCGAAGATAATATAACCAGCAACAGCGAGAAAAGATAATAAAGCTAAAAATGCGAGAATGGCATATTTTATACAATACGTAGTATCTAATTTCACCTTGAAACGATGTATACCGAAACTGGTATTGCTCCAGAGAAAACTCATTACCAGACTATATAAAGTACCATTAAAAATACCAATGGAAACAATACCAACTATTGCCATCAGAACCACAGATATAATAACACTACTTGAACTATTGGCATGTAGCATCTTTGTCGAGATAAAGAAAACAGTCCCCATCCCAATGGCCATTAAAATCGGCAAGAAAAAGGTTACCCACCAGAACCCTTTCATAGAGCAATTAAAACTAAATCTTACGCCGTTGAGACTAGTCATCAAGGCCTGATAACGCAGTCCTTTTGCTGCCATAAATATAAGCAAAACCAACAGTGACAAAGTCAAAACACAGCCAATAAGCGGCATATCTGCTGACACTGTCATTAAGATTGCGAAATAGAAAAAAACAAAAACAAGACAACTAACAAAAACATTCCCACCGGTAATCCCATAAGAAAATCGTTGTCCGTTAACTTCCATATTAGCATAGAGATAACGCTTACATTTCATTAATGCCCATGGTAAATAGATACCTAGCGTTATAATCGTTAACAACACATTCACCACACAAATAAGAAAATATCTCTCACCTGTACCATGAAAAACAAACGAATGGGACGGAACATCCATTTCATTAATAACTTGAGCCATAAAAATTCCCTGAATTAAAAAATCCATTGATATAATTTATAGATACAGACAGTAAAATGTTCTGCCACGTTACAATACTCTTATCAGTAATAGGCTGGCAAAAACTTTATTGCTTTATAAGACGCTTGCGCACGTAAGAAGAGAGTGGTATTAAACAAATGTATAATTACTTTATTTTTATTGGGTTAAACTATGAATAACATTGCGCCGCAATCACCTGTAATGCGTCGCCTGACGTTGCAGGATAATCCTGCTATCGCCCGCGTCATTCGTCAGGTATCCGCCGAATACGGTCTTACCGCTGATAAAGGCTACACCGTCGCCGATCCGAATCTTGACGAGCTGTATCAAGTGTATAGTCAGCCGGGTCATGCATATTGGGTGGTTGAGTACGAGGGTGAAGTGGTCGGCGGCGGTGGGATTGCGCCATTAGCAGGTAGTGAATCGGACATTTGCGAACTGCAAAAGATGTATTTTCTTCCGGCTATTCGCGGTAAAGGGCTGGCGAAAAAACTGGCCTTAATGGCGATGGAGCAGGCACGAGAGATGGGCTTCAAACGCTGCTATCTGGAAACGACCGCTTTTTTAAAGGAAGCCATTGCGCTTTATGAGCATTTGGGCTTTGAGCATATCGACTATGCGCTTGGCTGCACGGGCCATGTCGATTGTGAAGTGCGGATGCTACGCGAACTCTAAAAAAATGCCCGCTAGTGTGTGCTATCGGGCATTTTAATCAATTAATTAGTGGCGAACCCCGTCATCGTCTTCATCGACAAAATCTTCATCGTCGCCGTCTTCGCCGTTGGGATCTTCAAAGTAAGTGCCCCAACCGTCGTACTCAACGTCAAATTTCTCCGCCAGCGTCATCAGTTGTTCAACCTGGGCATCGATCAGATCGGCATTCAACGCGCACTCGCTGAGGATGTCGCAGCAAATCACGATATCACCATCTTCAACTTCCAGCTCTTCTGGATCGGTCACTTCGTAACCGAGTTTAAACGCTTCAACTGCTGCTTTTTCCAGGGTTTCCAGATCGTCTGCGGAAAGATGGTGTTCGATGGTGTACAGCGCGTCCGGATCGCTGCCATCTTCCAGTAATTCTTCAATAATCAAACGTGTTTCTTCACGCTGTTCTTCCAGTTGTTCCGGGTTTGCCATGGCTCATTCCTCTTAATGTCCTGCCGATACTCATATTGTCACACACCACTGGCATTGCCTCCACCTTTGTGACAAAGATTTATGCTTTAGACTTGCAAATGAATAATCATCCATATAAATTGAATTTTAATTCATTGAGGCGTTAGCCACAGGAGGGATCTATGTCCGGGTTTTATCATAAGCATTTCCTGAAATTACTCGATTTCACGCCAGCTGAACTCAACAGCCTGCTGCAGTTAGCCGCGAAGCTGAAAGCCAATAAGAAAAGCGGTAAAGAAGAAGCCAAACTCACTGGCAAAAACATCGCGCTCATCTTCGAAAAAGACTCGACCCGTACCCGATGCTCTTTCGAAGTTGCCGCATATGACCAGGGTGCTCGCGTTACTTATCTCGGCCCAAGCGGCAGCCAGATTGGTCATAAAGAGTCGATTAAAGACACTGCCCGCGTGCTGGGTCGCATGTATGACGGTATTCAGTATCGCGGCTATGGTCAGGAGATTGTCGAAACACTGGCGGAATACGCTGGCGTGCCGGTATGGAACGGCCTGACCAATGAGTTTCACCCCACGCAGTTGCTGGCGGATCTCCTCACCATGCAGGAGCATTTACCCGGTAAAGCATTCAACGAAATGACGCTGGTCTATGCAGGTGACGCACGTAACAACATGGGCAATTCGATGCTCGAAGCTGCGGCGCTTACCGGTCTGGATTTGCGTCTGGTCGCGCCACAGGCATGCTGGCCGGAAGCTGCGCTGGTTACGGAATGCCGCGCTCTGGCACAGCAAAATGGCGGGAATATTACGCTAACGGAAGATGTAGCCAAGGGAGTAGAAGGTGCTGACTTTATCTATACCGATGTGTGGGTGTCGATGGGTGAAGCAAAAGAGAAATGGGCTGAACGCATTGCATTGCTGCGTGATTATCAAGTGAACAGCAAGATGATGCAGTTGACCGGTAACCCGGAGGTCAAATTCCTCCACTGCCTGCCCGCTTTTCATGACGACCAGACGACGCTTGGTAAGAAAATGGCGGAAGAGTTTGGCCTACATGGCGGAATGGAAGTGACTGATGAGGTCTTCGAATCTGCCGCCAGCATTGTTTTTGATCAGGCGGAAAACCGCATGCATACCATCAAAGCGGTGATGGTCGCGACGCTCAGTAAATAATTGATATTGCTATAAAGATGCCGGGAAATACAAACCATCCCGGCATCACATTATTTTATGCAGTGATAGGTCTATTCTTCCACCCAATTTTTTCTATTACAGAACGTAAATCTTGCGGTGGATTTAATTTTTCTAACTGTTTTTCATTAATATAATCATATATATTGATTTTCCCATCCCGCAGGGTTTCCATCATTCTTGTTCTAATTTTTAATTCATTAACCATCTTTTCTTCAAAAATCTTAACGACATAACCCGGATTGTTTTTTACAATTTCATTTGTTTTTTCTTCATTACCATAAACATATCCTAACTCATTAAGATACAGCTGTTCGCCCTCATACTTCTTAAGTAATTGATAGAAGTACCACTTCGCAAAATCAGGTTGCTTCATGAAAAAACCCTTCAAAAAAATATCATTTACTAAAATGCTGACAGGCACTTCATCAAATAGCGACTTAACATCATCAAATAACCTTAGTATTAAGCGTGATTTTTCTTGATTGCTTAAGTTAAAATCATTGACATATGCAACCAACTTATCCCAAATCAATTCCTGTAATTTACGGCTATTTTTATAGGGTTCTTTATCGAGATTGAAAAATAAGGTCTCAGCTATTTTAATTTTAGATTGATCGCAGCTAAAACCTTTAGATTGATCGCGGCTAAAATCAATATGATTTATCACGGAGCATGCATACTTTATCTTTTCAGAATCACCAAAATATTGCATTCTTTTATTAAAACACCAATCCAGTATTCTTACATCATTAATATATGGGGATTTTAAAAAAGTCTCCAGAATCGAATCGATGACCGGTGTAAGGTTAACTTTTGCATCATCTAAGGAATCAATAAGAATATGAGACAGGTTAACTTTGATGTCATTAATTTCATTGTCAGTAGCTTTCTTATTATTAAGAAGATAATTATTTACTGCGTTAAGGTCATCTATTTCTTTCAGTATTCCTTTTTCACCAAGCAAGTATGAAATCGATTCATTACATACATAAGGCATTAATAGCAGATGTTCTTTCCTTATTGCTAATAATGCATTGTTCAATGGTTTTTCTAATAAATCCGTAATCGTAGAATCAACTGAATCTTTACAACTCACCTGCGAGTTATTCAAGTCCTGAGAATTATTTAACTCCTGCGGAATATTTAATAGACGAGCTATTTCCTTGTTAGCTTCGCGTTGGTAACATGCCAGAATCTTGTTAGTAATCAGGTGTAATGAACTCTCATCTTTTCTTTCAAAGGACTTTCCTTCATAACGATTAGTCGAACCATCAGGTTGTTGAAATATAATAGCCGTATGTCCTTGACGAGTCCCCATAGTAGTGAAAGCGGAAAGTGTGATTTCTATTTCCACCTTAGATAAATCCGCTCGTTCCCCTTCAGGATTATTCATAACAAACTTCATTATCTCACTGCCATCATTATTTTTGATATAAGATGAGGACTCAATATGAGCCATCATATTTCTTCCCGCTTCGTTGGAGCGTTTGCTAAAATCCACATAACCTAGAGTAAATATTTTTACCAAAAATTCCAAAAATGTCTTAGGATCAAGGATATTTCTTGTGTTATCCTGCCCCTCGGCATTACGGGCAAAATTATTCATTCCAACACGCCAGGTATTTAAAACTTCACTTTTTTGTTTAAAATTGTCGGCTAATGTAATGTGTTGAGAATAATTCAAATCTGATATTTTGCTCATGACGAACTCCTTGAGTTAATAAGAACGTCTAAGCATTACAAATTTTACTCACAAAAAAATATCAAAAAACGCTCTTTTCACAAACTCGCCGTAAACCTGGAGTTATTTACGGCGAAAAGTCATCACGCCATCAGCATCTTCACTACTGCTTTGCGAACCCGGGCTGGCGCGCCCACTGCGCACAGCGGTTTATGCACTTCCCCCGGATAAAACACAACAAAATCACCTTCATTAAGGATAACTGTTTTCTCATCAACGCCTTCCGGCAAAAATGCGATGTCTTTATCAGCTAACCAGTCGGTATCCGGCGTACCTGCAGGTTGTGTGCTGAAGGTCATGCCTTCCTGACCTTTTAACACAATCTGAATGTCGAGATAGCGGGCATGGTACTCCGCACGGCGAGCTTCGTACGGCTCGGTCATATCTTCCGAGATAAGATAAAACAGACGATTGCCTTCGATATCGTGCTTGCCCTTTGGCGTTTCTGCCGTAACGTGTGCTTTGATATGCTCAATCGCCTGGCGTAACTCCTGGGGTAGCCACGGCTGAAGATTATGAATATTTCCGATGATCATCTTTTCCACTCCTTAATTAAAACAACGTTTCATTTCTATCGTTATACGAAAAGATGATCAATTCCGCTAGCCTTAACGCGTGAATTATTGTCTTATCACAACTTATCGGCAGGCGCGTTCCCGCCTTTCGGGTCAAGGCCCGCATCACTCCTTGAGAATAGTTTTTATCGCTTCCCCCGCCAGTGCAGCTGTTGCACAGAGTTGTTCGATGGAGTGCCCCTCCCGTGCCTTCGCAGAAAGCCCTGACATCACGGTACTCATAAAATCAGTCACACATTGTGCGCTTTGTGGATGCCGCCTGGCGATATAGTCATAAATGGCCGTTTCTGCGGCGTGATAATATTGAACGGCAATATCACGCGCTTGTGGATCATGACTATGAATGCCTTCAAGAACCATACAGCCAGCGCAGCCGCCGTTTTGGCTATATCTGCGCGCCGCTTCTTTTAATACCTCAGCCAGGCACTCCCCTACCGGACGATCATCACGAAGAATATCGGCAAGCGGAATAGCTTCCGTACCGACATATTCATTGAGTACACGGCTAAATAACCCAACCTTATTGCCAAAAGCCGCGTAGAGGCTCGGGGGGTTAATACCAAGATAATCAGTAACTTCAGCAACACTGACAGCATCGAAACCTTTTTGGTGAAAAAGCACTTTTGCCGCAGAGACTGCCTGCTCAGGAGCGAAACGTCTGGGACGACCTGGAACGCGAGATTGTTTTTTAGTGACCATTACAAAACTTGTTGACAGAAAGTTAAAACTGTTTTGTAATGCATGTTACATAATAAATCAAGGAGTCCTTATGGGCGCTTTTACAGGTAAGACAGTTCTCATCCTCGGTGGCAGTCGTGGAATCGGTGCCGCTATCGTACGTCGTTTCGTCACCGATGGGGCCAATGTACGATTCACCTATGCGGGGTCGAAAGATGCCGCTGAACGCCTGGCACAAGAGACTGGAGCGACAGCAGTATTCACAGATAGTGCTGACAGAGACGCTGTTATTGATGTCGTTCGTAAGAGCGGCGCATTGGATATCCTGGTGGTAAATGCAGGTATTGGCGTCTTTGGCGATGCCCTGGAATTAAATGCCGACGATATTGATCGCCTTTTCAAAATCAATATTCATGCTCCTTACCATGCCTCTGTTGAAGCCGCCCGGCAGATGCCCGAAGGCGGGCGCATCTTAATCATCGGCTCCGTGAATGGCGATCGTATGCCTGTTGCAGGCATGGCTGCTTATGCCGCCAGTAAATCTGCCCTACAAGGCATGGCGCGCGGGCTGGCCCGTGATTTTGGACCGCGTGGGATCACCATCAACGTCGTCCAGCCAGGGCCAATTGATACCGACGCTAATCCCGCCAACGGGCCAATGCGCGATATGTTGCATGGTTTTATGGCCATCAAAAGACATGGGCAACCGGAAGAGGTCGCTGGTATGGTCGCATGGTTAGCAGGGCCAGAAGCCAGTTTTGTTACCGGCGCGATGCATACCATTGATGGCGCGTTTGGCGCATAACCGACTACGCTCAATTAAGCCCAGCCATTTCCCATGATGTCTGGGTTTTGTTTACTCACGTCGTCCGCTAAAAGCGGCTCCTGGTAAATATAAATCTTCTGTTCAAGTCGTAAATCTTGAGGATAACCAAATGGTAGAAAGAACCGCAGTTTTCCCTGCTGGCCGACATTCACTGTATGCTGAACATCGTTATTCTGCGGCTATTCGTTCCGGCGATTTGCTGTTTGTTTCCGGGCAAGTAGGAAGTCGAGAGGACGGAACACCAGAACCCGATTTTCAGCAACAAGTCAGACTGGCATTTGATAATTTGCATGCGACCCTGGCTGCTGCGGGATGCACTTTTGACGATATCATTGATGTTACGAGCTTTCATACCGATCCAGAAAAACAATTCGAAGACATCATGACGGTGAAAAATGAAATATTTAGCGCCCCACCTTATCCAAACTGGACGGCGGTGGGTGTTACATGGCTGGCAGGCTTTGATTTTGAAATTAAAGTGATAGCGCGCATCCCTGAGCAGTAAGCAATAGTGTTAGCCGTTCGTTTTCACACTCCGCTCTATAAGTCGGATGAATGGAATAAAATGCATATCTGATTGCGTGAAAGTGAAAAAGAAAAAAGCAGGAAATGTCTGCAATTATTGATACCGAACGACAGTTCCCCTCCAGAATCACAGTAAATAAAAATGCATATATTTTGACTTTAAATTCAAATAAACCGTTTGCGCTGACAAAATATTGCATCAAATGCTTGCACCGCTTCTGACGATGAGTATAATGCCGGACAATTTGCCGGGAGGATGTATGGTTCAGTGTGTTCGACATTTTGTCTTACCGCGTCTGAAAAAAGACGCTGGCCTGCCGTTTTTCTTCCCGTTGATCACCCATTCCCAGCCCCTCAATCGAGGGGCTTTTTTTTGCCCAGGCGTCAGGAGATAAAAGATGGCTAATCCGCTATATCAGAAACATATCATTTCCATAAACGACCTTAGTCGCGATGACCTTAATCTGGTGCTGGCGACAGCGGCGAAACTGAAAGCAAACCCGCAACCAGAGCTGTTGAAGCACAAAGTCATTGCCAGCTGTTTCTTCGAAGCCTCGACCCGTACCCGCCTCTCTTTCGAAACTTCCATGCACCGCCTGGGTGCCAGCGTGGTGGGCTTCTCCGACAGCGCCAATACATCACTGGGTAAAAAGGGCGAAACGCTGGCCGATACCATTTCGGTTATCAGCACTTACGTCGATGCGATAGTGATGCGTCATCCGCAGGAAGGTGCGGCGCGCCTGGCCACCGAGTTTTCCGGCAATGTACCGGTACTGAATGCCGGTGATGGCTCCAACCAACATCCGACGCAAACCTTGCTGGACTTATTCACCATTCAGGAAACCCAGGGGCGTCTGGACAATCTCCACGTCGCAATGGTTGGTGACCTGAAATATGGCCGCACCGTTCACTCCCTGACTCAGGCGTTAGCGAAGTTCGACGGCAACCGTTTTTACTTCATCGCGCCGGACGCGCTGGCAATGCCGCAATACATTCTGGATATGCTCGATGAAAAAGGGATCGCATGGAGTCTGCACAGCTCTATTGAAGAAGTGATGGCGGAAGTAGACATCCTGTACATGACCCGCGTGCAAAAAGAGCGTCTGGACCCGTCCGAGTACGCCAACGTGAAAGCGCAGTTTGTTCTTCGCGCCAGCGATCTCCACAACGCCAAAGCCAATATGAAAGTACTTCATCCGCTGCCGCGTGTTGATGAGATTGCGACGGATGTTGATAAAACGCCACACGCCTGGTACTTCCAGCAGGCAGGCAACGGGATTTTCGCTCGCCAGGCGTTACTGGCACTGGTTCTGAATCGCGATCTGGTACTGTAAGGGGAAATAGAGATGACACACGATAATAAATTGCAGGTTGAAGCTATTAAACGCGGCACGGTAATTGACCATATCCCCGCCCAGATCGGTTTTAAGCTGTTGAGTCTGTTCAAGCTGACCGAAACGGATCAGCGCATCACCATCGGTCTGAACCTGCCTTCTGGCGAGATGGGCCGCAAAGATCTGATCAAAATCGAAAATACCTTTTTGAGTGAAGACCAGGTAGATCAACTGGCATTGTATGCGCCGCAAGCCACGGTTAACCGTATCGACAACTATGAAGTGGTGGGTAAATCGCGCCCAAGTCTGCCGGAGCGCATCGACAATGTGCTGGTCTGCCCGAACAGCAACTGTATCAGCCATGCCGAACCGGTTTCTTCCAGCTTTGCCGTGCGAAAACGCGCCAATGACATCGCGCTCAAATGCAAATACTGTGAAAAAGAGTTTTCCCATAATGTGGTGCTGGCCAATTAATTGCGGTTGGTAATAAAAGTCTGGCTCCCTATAATGAGCCAGACTTTTTACCGCTGTAATAAAGGAGAAATCATGAGCAAAACTATCGCGACGGAAAATGCACCGGCAGCTATCGGCCCTTACGTACAGGGCGTTGATCTGGGCAATATGATCATCACCTCCGGTCAGATCCCGGTAAATCCGAAAACGGGCGAAGTACCGGCAGACGTCGCTGCACAGGCACGTCAGTCGCTGGATAACGTAAAAGCGATCGTCGAAGCCGCTGGTCTGAAAGTGGGCGATATCGTTAAAACCACCGTGTTTGTGAAAGATCTGAACGACTTCGCAACCGTTAATGCTACCTACGAAGCCTTCTTCACCGAACACAACGCCACCTTCCCGGCACGTTCTTGCGTTGAAGTTGCCCGTCTGCCGAAAGACGTGAAGATTGAGATCGAAGCGATCGCTGTTCGTCGCTAATCTTGATGGAAATCCGGGCTATCATGCCCGGATTAAGTCTGATGACAAACGCAAAATCGCCTGATGCGCTACGCTTATCAGGCCTACGTGATTCCTGCAATTTATTGAATTTGTTGGCCGGATAAGGCATTTACGCCGCATCCGGCATGAACAAAGCTTACTTTGTCTGCAATCTGAATCGGGGCTATCGTGCCCAGTTTATTCTTTATTGCCAGCCGTAACGACGGCTATAGAACCCTTTCACCAACTGGGTTAATGTCATATACCCTGCCAGAATCGCAACCAGCCACGGGAAATAGCTTAACGGCAGCGCCTGTAATTGCAGATAACTGGCCAGCGGTGAAAACGGCAATGCGATCCCGACAATCATCACGATCACGGTCATGATCATTAACGGCCACGATGCACAGCTCTGAATAAACGGCACACGGCGGGTGCGGATCATATGCACAATCAGCGTTTGCGACAGTAAGCCCACCACAAACCATCCCGACTGGAACAGCGTTTGCGTTTCCGGCGTGTTGGCATGGAATACCCACCACATCAGGCAAAACGTCAGAATATCGAAGATCGAGCTGATCGGTCCGAAGAAGATCATAAAGCGCCCCAGATCCGCCGGATTCCAACGCTGCGGCTTTTGAATTTGCTCGTCGTCGACGTTATCAAACGGGATCGCCACCTGTGACACATCGTACAGCAGGTTCTGAATAAGCAAGTGTAACGGCAACATCGGCAGGAAGGGCAAGAAAGCACTCGCTACCAGCACGCTGAACACATTACCGAAGTTAGAACTCGCCGTCATTTTGATGTATTTCAGCATATTGGCGAAAGTGCGACGTCCCTCAATAACCCCCTCTTCCAGCACCATCAGGCTTTTTTCCAGCAGGATGATATCAGCCGCTTCACGGGCAATATCTACCGCGCCATCCACAGAAATGCCGATATCCGCAGCGCGTAAGGCGGGCGCATCATTAATACCATCGCCCATAAAGCCAACCACATGCCCTTCGCGCTTCAGTAAGGTCACAATGCGTTCTTTATGCATCGGCGTCAGGCGGGCAAACAGCGTGGTGCGCTGTGCGAGATTTGCCAGTTCGTCGTCAGATAGCGTTTCAATATCACTACCAATGACCACCTCTCCCGCGTCCAGCCCCACTTCATGACACACTTTCGCTGCAACTAACTCACTGTCGCCAGTAAGGATTTTTACGGTGATTCCACTCGCTTTTAATGCCTTCAGTGCCGGAGCGGTTGTTTCTTTTGGCGGATCAAGGAAAGCAATATATCCTTCGAGGATCAGGTCGGATTCATCCGCCCGCTGGTAATCTCCTTCACGCGCTGGCAGGTATTTCGTCGCCACCGCAACCACGCGCAGCCCCTGACGATTCAGCGTATCAGTAACCCGCTTAATCTTACGCAGCATGATGTCATCGAGCGGCACAATCTCGCCATTGTGACGCACCTGCGAACACACATTGAGGATTTCCTGCAATGCACCTTTGCAAACCAGCTGATGGTGCTCGGTATTTTCTGCCACGACCACCGACATCCGGCGACGCTCGAAATCAAACGGAATCTCATCAATTTTTTGCCAACGGCTGGCCAGCGAGCGCGCTGACTCTTCATCCGTACCTTCGAGCACCGCTGTATCAAGCAGATTTTTAAGTCCGGTCTGGTAATGACTGTTCAACCACGCGCTATGCAGCACGCGTTCGCTGGTTTTACCGGAGATATCGGTATGATTCTCCAGCACAATTTTATCCTGTGTCAGGGTGCCGGTTTTATCAGTGCACAGAATATCCATTGCGCCAAAGTTCTGAATAGCATCCAGATGTTTGACGATCACTTTCTGTTTCGACAGCTTTACTGCGCCGCGCGCCAGCGTCGAGGTAACAATCATCGGCAACATTTCCGGCGTTAAGCCTACCGCGACCGAAAGCGCAAACAGTGCCGCTTCCCACCAGTCGCCTTTGGTGTAACCGTTGATAAGCAACACCACCGGAGCCATCACCAGCATAAAGCGAATCAGCAGCATACTGACGCGGCTGATCCCCTGCTGAAAGGCATTCGGCTCGCTTTCCTGCTCACTAACACGCCCCGCCAGTTGACCAAACCAGGTGTTGGCTCCTGTAGCAATCACCATTGCTTGTGCCGTGCCGCTCACCACGGTGGTGCCCATAAAACACAGGGTATCGCACTCCAGCGGATTGCTGTGCTCCGGCTGGCGAGTGGTAGCGGCTTTTTCTACGGGCAGAGACTCACCGGTTAACGACGCCTGAGCGACGAACAGATCCCGCGCCTGCAAGATACGTAAATCTGCCGGGATCATATCCCCCGCCGCCAGTTTTATAATATCGCCGGGCACCAGCTGGTCGATCGGGATCTCCAGCCAGCCATTTTCGCCTTTGTCGTTAATTACGCGCAGCACCGTCGCTGTATTGCTGACCATCGCTTTCAGGGCATCTGCCGCTTTAGTGGAACGTGCTTCCTGAATAAAGTTCAGCAACGTTGAAATAGCGACCATTAGCGCGATAACGCCCGCGGCAAATAAATCTTCCGTGGCGTAAGAAATAGCGCCGAGAATGGTGAGTAAAATATTAAAGGGGTTGCGATAGCAGACCCATAAATGTACCCACCACGGCGACGGTTGTTGTGCGGGTAATTTATTTTCACCATGTTGTTCGCGGGCAGATTCCACTTCCGCCTGATTTAACCCTTCCGGATGGGTGTCGAACGTTTTCCACAATTCTTCTTCGGGCATCACCGCCATTTTCAGGCAATGCGCACTTAAGGACGGCGGGACCACCGTATTCACTGTCTGCTGCGCGCCAGGCAATGGATCACGATGAACCAGACGGGAAGGTAAATGGCGAATGAGCCGGGTAAAAATTTCTTTAAACATAAGGAGTCCCTCCGCACTGTCTGAAACAGTACAGAAATGTCTTCAGGCGTGGCGAAGCCTTACCTGAAGGTAATAAAGCTGAGCAGGGACGTTAAAACGTCACGGCCTTACGCATCCGGTAAGGCCGTGAAAAGACGGGCTTACCGGAAAAGTTTTAATCTCCGTCGAGGGAGAGGCGTGGGATCAGGTTCCATATAACCTCCGGTAAGTGAATAAAGCGCCGCAAATAATAAGGAGAATCCAATAATATTCGTAGCATCTATGGCGATATAATACCTGCTGGCAACTAAACCAACGATAAACCAGACTTTACCCATTGCTGAATGCACGGGTAAAGTTAGGCTCAAATAATTAAACAACACGTTACAGGACAACAGGATGCAAAATCGGCTGACCATCAAAGACATCGCGCGCTTAAGCGGCGTGGGGAAATCTACGGTTTCCCGGGTGCTGAATAACGAAAGCGGCGTGAGCCAGCGCACGCGCGAGCGTGTTGAAGCAGTGATGAATCAGCATGGATTTTCCCCTTCCCGTTCTGCGCGCGCTATGCGTGGGCAAAGCGATAAAGTGGTCGCCATCATTGTCACCCGTCTGGATTCGTTGTCAGAAAATCTCGCCGTTCAAACCATGCTGCCAGCGTTCTATGAACAAGGTTACGATCCAATCATGATGGAAAGTCAGTTTTCCCCGCAATTAGTTGCCGAACATTTGGGGGTGCTGAAACGGCGTAATATCGACGGCGTAGTGCTGTTCGGTTTTACCGGCATAACAGAAGAAATGTTAGCCCACTGGCAGTCATCGCTGGTTCTGTTGGCGCGTGACGCAAAAGGCTTTGCTTCGGTCTGTTATGACGACGAAGGGGCAATCAAGATCCTAATGCAACGGCTGTATGACCAGGGGCATCGCAATATCAGTTATCTCGGCGTGCCGCATAGTGACGTGACGACCGGGAAGCGACGTCACGAAGCCTACCTGGCGTTCTGCAAAGCGCATAAACTGCATCCCGTTGCCGCCCTGCCAGGCCTTGCTATGAAGCAAGGCTATGAGAACGTAGCAAAAGTGATTACGCCTGAAACTACCGCCTTACTGTGCGCAACCGACACGCTGGCACTTGGCGCAAGTAAATACCTGCAAGAGCAACGCATCGACACCTTGCAACTGGCGAGCGTCGGTAATACGCCATTAATGAAATTCCTTCATCCGGAGATCGTCACCGTAGATCCTGGTTACGCCGAAGCTGGACGCCAGGCGGCCTGCCAGTTGATCGCGCAGGTAACCGGGCGCAGCGAACCGCAACAAATCATCATCCCCGCCACCCTGTCCTGATCGTTTCCTGAACGATAAATTGTGATCTTCGCTGCGTTTCGGGAACGTTCCCGTTTTTAAATTTTTCCGCGCAATATATTCTGCAGCCAACCAAAAATGTCATCTGCCATGGGGCTTTATGATGAGCAAAATAAACCAAACGGATATCGATCGGTTGATTGAACTGGTCGGCGGGCGCGGCAATATTGCGACGGTGAGCCACTGTATTACTCGCCTGCGCTTTGTCCTCAACCAACCGGCCAATGCCAGACCGAAAGAAATTGAGCAACTCCCCATGGTGAAAGGCTGTTTCACCAATGCCGGGCAATTTCAGGTGGTGATTGGCACCAATGTGGGTGATTACTATCAAGCACTGATTGCGTCAACCGGACAGGCGCAGGTTGATAAAGAGCAGGTAAAAAAAGCCGCCCGGCAGAATATGAAATGGCATGAGCAGTTGATCTCTCATTTCGCGGAGATCTTCTTCCCGCTGCTGCCCGCGTTGATTAGCGGCGGTTTGATCCTCGGTTTTCGCAATGTGATCGGCGATTTGCCCATGAGCAACGGTCAGACGCTGGCGCAAATGTACCCTTCCCTGCAAACGATCTACGATTTTCTGTGGTTGATCGGTGAAGCGATCTTCTTCTACCTGCCGGTCGGTATTTGCTGGTCAGCGGTGAAAAAAATGGGCGGCACGCCGATCCTTGGTATCGTGCTTGGCGTGACACTGGTTTCTCCACAGCTTATGAACGCTTATCTGCTCGGGCAGCAGCTGCCGGAAGTGTGGGACTTTGGCATGTTCAGCATCGCCAAAGTAGGCTATCAGGCGCAGGTGATCCCGGCACTGTTAGCCGGGCTGGCGCTGGGCGTTATTGAAACTCGCCTTAAACGCATCGTGCCAGATTACCTCTATCTGGTGGTGGTGCCCGTCTGTTCGCTGATCCTCGCGGTGTTCCTCGCCCATGCGCTGATTGGTCCGTTTGGTCGCATGATTGGCGATGGCGTTGCCTTTGCGGTACGTCACCTGATGACCGGCAGCTTTGCTCCGATTGGCGCGGCATTGTTTGGCTTCCTGTACGCGCCGCTGGTGATCACCGGCGTACACCAGACCACGCTTGCTATTGATTTGCAGATGATTCAAAGCATGGGTGGCACGCCAGTGTGGCCGCTGATTGCGCTGTCGAATATCGCTCAGGGCTCCGCCGTAATAGGCATTATCATTTCCAGCCGCAAGCACAATGAACGCGAGATCTCCGTGCCTGCCGCTATCTCCGCCTGGCTTGGGGTCACTGAGCCTGCAATGTACGGCATCAACCTGAAATATCGCTTCCCGATGCTGTGCGCGATGATTGGTTCTGGTCTGGCAGGATTGCTATGCGGCCTGAACGGCGTTATGGCGAATGGCATCGGCGTAGGCGGCCTGCCGGGAATTCTCTCGATTCAACCGAGCTACTGGCAGGTGTTTGCGCTGGCAATGGCTATCGCCATCATCATCCCGATTGTACTCACCTCGTTTATCTATCAGCGGAAATACCGCCTGGGCACGCTGGACATTGTTTAATTTTCTTCGGGGCGCAATTGCGCCCCCTCGCATTTGCAGGAATAACGTAATGACTAATCTTCCCCACTGGTGGCAAAACGGCGTTATCTACCAGATTTATCCAAAGAGTTTTCAGGACACCACGGGTAGCGGTACCGGCGATTTACGTGGCGTTATCCAACGCCTGGACTATCTGCATAAACTGGGCGTTGATGCCATCTGGCTAACCCCCTTTTATGTCTCTCCCCAGGTCGATAACGGTTACGACGTAGCGAACTATACGGCGATTGATCCCACCTACGGCACGCTGGACGATTTTGACGAACTGGTGACGCAGGCAAAATCGCGCGGGATTCGTATCATTCTCGATATGGTGTTTAACCATACCTCTACCCAACATGCCTGGTTTCGCGAGGCGCTGAACAAAGAAAGCCCTTACCGCCAGTTTTATATCTGGCGCGATGGCGAACCAGAAACGCCACCGAACAACTGGCGTTCAAAATTTGGCGGTAGTGCGTGGCGCTGGCATGCGGAAAGCGAACAGTACTATTTGCATCTCTTTGCACCAGAACAAGCGGATCTCAACTGGGAGAATCCAGCGGTACGCGCAGAGCTGAAAAAAGTCTGTGAGTTCTGGGCCGATCGTGGGGTCGACGGGTTGCGCCTGGATGTGGTGAATCTGATCTCCAAAGACCCGTGTTTCCCTGATGACCTGGATGGCGACGGGCGTCGCTTCTACACCGACGGGCCACGAGCACACGAGTTTTTGCACGAGATGAACCGCGATGTGTTTACGCCACGCGGGTTAATGACCGTAGGTGAAATGTCCTCCACCAGCCTTGAGCATTGCCAGCGATACGCGGCACTGACAGGCAGTGAATTATCGATGACCTTTAATTTTCATCACCTGAAGGTCGATTATCCCGGTGGTGAAAAATGGACGCTGGCTAAACCTGACTTTGTGGCGTTGAAAACATTGTTCCGCCACTGGCAACAAGGAATGCACAACGTAGCATGGAATGCCTTGTTCTGGTGTAACCACGATCAGCCGCGCATTGTTTCTCGCTTTGGTGATGAAGGTGAATACCGCGTGCCTGCGGCAAAAATGCTGGCGATGGTGCTGCATGGCATGCAGGGAACGCCGTATATCTACCAGGGCGAAGAGATTGGCATGACCAACCCGAATTTCACGCGCATTACTGACTATCGCGACGTAGAGAGCCTCAATATGTTTGCCGAGCTGCGCAACGATGGGCGTGATGCCGACGAGTTATTGGCAATCCTCGCCAGTAAATCCCGTGACAACAGCCGCACGCCCATGCAATGGAGCAACGGCGATAATGCCGGGTTTACGGCTGGCGAACCGTGGATTGGCCTGGGCGATAACTATCAACAAATCAACGTAGAAGCCGCGCTGGCCGATGATTCCTCGGTGTTTTACACCTACCAAAAGTTAATCGCACTGCGTAAGCAGGAAGCCATCCTGACATGGGGCAATTACCAGGATCTGCTGCCAAACAGCCCTGTATTGTGGTGCTATCGCCGTGAATGGAAGGGGCAAACCTTGCTGGTCATTGCCAACCTTAGCCGTGAGATCCAACCCTGGCAGCCAGGGCAAATGCGCGGCAACTGGCAGCTTGTGATGCATAACTACGAAGAAGCCTCACCACAACCCTGTGCCATGAATTTACGGCCTTTTGAGGCTGTCTGGTGGTTACAGAAGTAAATCTTCCCTAAGCCCCGGTAATGCCGGTCATTCCGGGGTTTTGTCTGTCAGCATGTTGTTTTTGTTGATTTTTCAACCAGCAAATTCATTAAAAAATTTACATAACGCTGTAGCGCCCGTCATCCGTACGCTCTGCTTTTTACTTTGAGCTACATCAAAAAAAGTTCAAACATCCTTGATGCAAAGCACTATATATAGACTTTAAAATGCGTCCCAACCCAATATGTTGTATTAATCGACTATAATTGCTACTACAGCTCCCCACGAAAAAGGTGCGGCGTTGTGGATAAGCGGATGGCGATTGCGGAAAGCACCGGAAAACGAAACGAAAAAACCGGAAAACGCCTTTCCCAATTTCTGTGGATAACCTGTTCTTAAAAATATGGAGCGATCATGACACCGCATGTGATGAAACGAGACGGCTGCAAAGTGCCGTTTAAATCAGAGCGCATCAAAGAAGCGATTCTGCGTGCAGCTAAAGCAGCGGAAGTCGATGATGCCGATTATTGCGCCACTGTTGCTGCAGTTGTCAGCGAGCAGATGCAGGGCCGCAACCAGGTGGATATCAATGAGATCCAGACCGCTGTTGAAAACCAGCTGATGTCAGGTCCATACAAACAACTGGCTCGTGCTTACATCGAGTACCGTCACGATCGCGACATTGAACGTGAAAAACGCGGTCGCCTGAACCAGGAGATCCGTGGCCTGGTCGAGCAGACCAACTCCTCGTTACTCAACGAAAACGCCAACAAAGACAGCAAGGTGATTCCAACCCAGCGCGACCTGCTGGCCGGGATCGTGGCTAAACACTATGCACGTCAGCACCTGCTGCCGCGTGACGTGGTGCAGGCACATGAGCGTGGCGATATTCACTATCACGATCTCGATTACTCACCGTTTTTCCCGATGTTCAACTGCATGTTGATCGACCTGAAAGGCATGCTGACCCAGGGCTTTAAGATGGGGAACGCCGAGATTGAACCGCCGAAGTCGATCTCTACGGCAACCGCTGTAACTGCGCAGATTATTGCTCAGGTTGCCAGCCATATTTATGGCGGCACCACCATTAACCGTATCGATGAAGTGCTGGCACCGTTTGTCACTGCCAGCTACAACAAACATCGCAAGACCGCAGAAGAGTGGAACATCCCGGACGCCGAAGGCTACGCTAACTCTCGAACCATCAAAGAGTGCTACGATGCCTTCCAGTCACTGGAGTACGAAGTAAACACCCTGCACACCGCCAACGGTCAGACGCCGTTTGTAACCTTTGGTTTTGGTCTGGGCACCAGCTGGGAGTCGCGCCTGATTCAGGAATCTATCCTGCGTAACCGTATCGCAGGCCTCGGTAAAAACCGTAAAACTGCGGTGTTCCCGAAACTGGTGTTTGCGATTCGCGATGGCCTGAACCATAAAAAAGGCGATCCGAACTACGACATCAAACAGCTGGCGCTGGAGTGCGCAAGCAAACGCATGTATCCGGATATCCTGAACTACGATCAGGTAGTGAAAGTCACCGGTTCGTTTAAAACCCCGATGGGCTGCCGCAGCTTCCTCGGCGTGTGGGAAAATGAAAACGGCGAGCAGATCCACGATGGTCGTAACAACCTCGGCGTGATCAGCCTGAACCTGCCGCGTATTGCTCTGGAAGCAAAAGGCGATGAAGCCACCTTCTGGAAGCTGCTGGATGAACGTCTGGTGCTGGCACGTAAGGCGCTGATGACCCGTATCGCTCGTCTCGAAGGCGTGAAAGCGCGCGTGGCCCCGATCCTCTATATGGAAGGTGCTTGTGGCGTGCGTCTCAATGCTGACGATGATGTTTCTGAAATCTTCAAAAACGGTCGTGCGTCTATTTCGCTGGGTTACATCGGCATCCACGAAACCATTAACGCGCTGTTCGGCGGCGAGCATGTTTACGACAACGAGCAGCTTCGCGCGAAAGGTATCGCCATTGTTGAACGTCTGCGTCAGGCAGTGGATCAGTGGAAAGAAGAAACGGGTTATGGTTTCAGTCTCTACAGCACGCCGAGTGAAAACCTGTGCGACCGCTTCTGCCGTCTCGATACTGCTGAGTTTGGCGTGGTGCCGGGCGTGACCGATAAAGGTTACTACACCAACAGTTTCCACCTCGATGTGGAGAAGAAGGTGAACCCGTACGACAAGATCGACTTTGAAGCGCCTTACCCGCCGCTGGCGAACGGTGGTTTCATTTGCTACGGCGAGTATCCAAACATTCAGCACAACCTGAAGGCGCTGGAAGATGTCTGGGATTACAGCTATCAGCATGTACCGTATTACGGCACCAATACACCGATTGATGAGTGCTACGAGTGTGGCTTTACCGGTGAGTTCGAGTGCACCAGCAAAGGCTTCACTTGCCCGAAATGTGGTAACCATGACGCCTCCCGTGTGTCGGTAACTCGCCGCGTGTGCGGATATTTAGGTAGCCCGGATGCACGTCCGTTTAACGCCGGTAAGCAGGAAGAAGTTAAGCGCCGCGTTAAACATTTGGGGAATGGGCAGATAGGTTGATCTGCACTAAGCAAATGCCGGATGTGATGTGAAAGCGTCGCATCCCGCGTTGATTGCCGGATGCGGCGTAAACGCCTTATCCGGCCTACATTTGGCAACGGCTGTAGGCCTGATAAGACGCGACAGCGTCGCATCAGGCGTTGATTGCCTGATACAGCCTACACGCGGACTGATAAGCCAGGCGAAATAATGAACTTTCATCAGTACTATCCTGTCGACATCGTCAACGGCCCCGGCACTCGCTGCACCCTGTTTGTCTCCGGGTGTGTTCATGAATGCCCCGGTTGCTATAACAAAAGCACATGGCGGGTAAATTCCGGTCAGCCATTTACCAAAGCAATGGAAGACCAGATCATTAACGATCTGAATGACACTCGTATCAAACGCCAGGGGATTTCCCTCTCCGGCGGCGATCCGCTGCATCCGCAAAACGTGCCGGATATTCTGAAACTGGTACAACGCATCCGCGCCGAGTGTCCGGGTAAAGACATCTGGGTGTGGACAGGCTATAAACTCGACGAACTCAACGCTGCGCAAATGCAGGTTGTTGATTTGATTAACGTGCTGGTCGACGGCAAATTTGTGCAGGATTTAAAAGACCCTTCCCTGATCTGGCGCGGCAGCAGCAATCAGGTGGTGCATCATTTGCGATGATAAGTTCCCTGTTACCTGAGTGCAGGCAACAGGGAAATAAGGAATTAACGATACTTCTTGTGATATGAATTGCGGGTCGTTTTCAGTTGCTCTGCAGCAGCCTGCGCTTCTTTTACTTTACCTTCATTTGCCAGCTTCAGCGCGTCGTCAATCTGACCGACCAGAATATCGAAACCGTGACGGAAGTCTTTCATTTCCGGGCTGTCCGGTGATTTATCTTCGAGCTTCGGCGGCGTTGCTTTTTGCGCATCCAGCGCTGCGGCGCGCATCTTCGTTAACGCGTCTTTGACTTGCGCCGCGTTATCGGCTTTTTCGACCACTTTTAAATTGTCGTTGAGGGTTTCCATATTGTCTTCAAGATCAGCAGCAAACGACGCCGAACTGAATACCAACGAGGAGACTGCAAGAATAGCTAACAGGCTTTTTCGCATTGCTCACTTCCTTTTTTATTTACACTTCATCCTTCGCACTGCCTCATCGACGACTACGCTCATTCGACCGGGTCACGTACTGCGAGTACGCTCCCCGGCCCTCATTCACTTTCCGTCTCGATGCAGTGCGAATGATTTTGTGTAATTTTTTAGTTTATAGCGCGGCAGGTCGCGCCAGTTTTTTTACTGTCCGGCGATTTTCATCTCCGGCAACAGCACAGAACCACACTGTATATTACTGCGTGTTTCAATATCGTTACCGACGGTGACAATATTGCGCCACATATCTTTTAAATTACCTGCGATGGTGATTTCGCTAACCGGATACTGAATTTCGCCGTTTTCTACCCAGAAGCCCGCCGCACCACGGGAATAATCACCGGTAATTGCACTCACGCCCTGGCCCATCAATTCCGTCACCACCAGCCCGGTGCCCATCTCTTTGAGCATCTGCTCGAAGCTTAGACCTTGTCCGGCAATCCGCCAGTTGTGAATACCGCCCGCATGTCCGGTGCTTTTCAGCCCCAGTTTTCGCGCCGAATAGCTGGTCAGCAGCCACTGAGTCAGGATGCCATCTTTAATAATATCGCGACGCTCGGTGCGCACACCTTCGCTGTCGAATGGCGTCGACGCCAGCCCTTTCAGCAGATGCGGATGCTCTTCAATGGTCAGCCAGTCCGGCAGAATTTGTTTACCCAGCGAATCCAGCAGGAAGGTGGATTTACGGTAAACCGATCCACCCGCTATCGCCCCCACCAGATGCCCAAAAAGCCCGGTTGCCACTTCATTGGCAAAAATGACCGGCGCTTTCATGGTGGAGAGTTTACGCGGTGACAGGCGCGATAAAGTACGGCGAGCACAGTCGGCCCCAATCCACTCTGGCGTTTGCAGATCGCTCATCGCACGACCAATGGTGTAGGCGTAATCACGCTCCATATCGCCATTTTCTTCGGCAATTACACAGCTGGAGAGCGAATGACGCGTTGAGCAGTAACCCTGCAACATGCCGTGGCTGTTGCCAAAAACTTTGACACCGTAGTGGCTGTTAAAGCTGCCACCTTCGGTATTGGTGATGCGTTTGTCCGCCTGCAATGCCGCCTGTTCTGCGCGGGCCGCCAGTTCAATGGCTTCATCCGGGGAAACTTCCGCAGGGTGGAACAAGTCGAGATCTGGTGCGTCAAAGGCCAGCAGCTCTTTGTCTGCCACGCCGGCACAGGGATCTGGCGAGGTATAACGGGCAATATCCAGCGCCGCCTGTACAGTACGGGCAATGGCCTGCGGGCTTAAATCGGTGGATGATGCGCTACCTTTGCGGTTCTGGTGATAAACAGTGATCCCCAGCGCGCCATCGCTATTGAATTCAACATTCTCCACTTCACCATAACGCGTGCTTACGCTAATGCCGGTGGTCTTGCTGACGGCAACTTCCGCACCGTCCGATTTGCCTGAGGCCAACTCCAGCGCAGTGGAAACTGCTTCTTCCAGAATCTTGCGCTGCGCTTCAACTTGAGAGATTACTTTCATTGCAAGTGCCATAATGTAGAGAGTTTCTCTGAAGTCTAACAGAGAACCGTTTTTCAGTGCGCATCTTAACTGGTAACATTAGCCTCTTTTTTAAGGAGCCTGAGATGACTAAGCAGCCCGAAGACTGGCTCGACGACGTTCCCGGTGATGACATCGAAGACGAAGACGATGAAATTATCTGGGTCAGTAAAAGTGAAATTAAACGTGATGCCGAGGAGCTAAAACGCCTTGGCGCGGAAATTGTTGATCTGGGGAAAAACGCGCTGGATAAGATCCCGTTAGATGCGGATCTGCGCGCGGCTATTGAGCTCGCCCAGCGTATTAAGATGGAAGGTCGCCGCCGCCAGTTGCAGCTCATTGGTAAGATGCTGCGCCAGCGCGACGTAGAGCCTATTCGTCAGGCGCTGGATAAGCTGAAAAACCGTCACAACCAGCAGGTGGTGCTGTTCCATAAACTGGAAAACCTGCGCGATCGTCTGATCGATCAAGGTGATGACGCCATCGCTGAGGTATTAAATCTGTGGCCCGATGCCGATCGTCAGCAACTGCGTACTCTGATCCGCAACGCGAAGAAAGAGAAAGAAGGGAATAAGCCGCCGAAATCCGCACGCCAGATTTTCCAGTATCTGCGCGAGTTAGCGGAGAACGAAGGGTAATTTTCGTTGTTGATGTGAGTATGGTTTGCCGGATACGGTGCACCTGTAGGCCTGATAAGACGCATCAAGCGTCGCATCAGGCACTATGCTCAAATGCCGGATGCGGCGTGAACGCCTTATCCGGCCTACGCACACTATATCTGGCTAAGGCCGAATTACTGCGCGGCTTCCGCCTTCTTCGCCAGCCCATCCAGCAGTTTCTGATGGATCCCACCAAAACCGCCGTTGCTCATCACCAGAATATGGTCGCCAGGCTGAGCGGTTTTCACCACCATATCTGCCAGCGTATCCACATCGCCACTCCAGTGTGCAGGCTGAACGCAGGCTTCTGCCACTTCTGCCACCTGCCACGGAATATGCGCCGGTTGCAGCAGGAAGACTTCATCGGCACGACCTAATGAAGGTGCCAAATCGTCTTTGCAGATCCCCATTTTCATGGTATTCGAGCGCGGTTCCAGCACAGCAATAATGCGCGCCGTACCACCAACTTTGCCACGCAGCGCCGCCAGCGTTGCCAGAATCGCCGTCGGGTGATGGGCAAAATCGTCATATACCGTGACGCCATTCGCTTCACCACGCAACTCCAGACGGCGACGAGCATTAATAAACGAACCCAGCGCGTTAGCGGCATCTGCCGGCGCTACACCAACATGGCGAGCCGCTGCAATCGCCATCAGGCCATTGTGCATATTATGTTCGCCTACCAGCGACCATTTCACTTCACCCACATTTTCGCCATCCAACAAGACTTCCCATTCAGAAGCGTCAGTGGTTAGCTTTTTCGCCTGCCAGTGACCCTGCTCGCCCACCAGCTCCTGCTCGCTCCAGCAGCCCATCGCCATGGTCTGTTTCAGGTTGATGTCGTTTTCCGGCCAGATAATACGGCCCTGCCCCGGAACGATACGCACCAGATGGTGGAACTGTTTCTGGATCGCTTTCAGGTCGTCAAAGATATCGGCGTGATCGAACTCAAGGTTGTTGAGGATCAGCGTACGCGGGCAGTAATGAACAAATTTAGAACGTTTGTCGAAGAAGGCGCAGTCATACTCATCCGCTTCGATAACAAAGAAGTCGCTTTCGCCCAGACGCGCCGAAACCTCAAAATTCCCCGGCACACCGCCGATCACAAATCCCGGTTTGTAACCGCACTGTTCCAGAATCCAGGTCGCCATTCCCGCGGTGGTAGTTTTGCCGTGTGTACCGGCAACGGCCAGCACCCAGCGGTCACGCAGCACAAAATCGTGCAGCCACTGTGGACCTGACATATAAGGGATGTTTTTTTCCAGTACCGCTTCCACACACGGATTTCCACGGGTCATGGCGTTGCCAATAATCACCAGATCCGGCTGCGGATCGAGCTGGCTGGCATCGTAACCCTGAATCAGTTCAATGCCTTGCTTCTCAAGTAAGGTGCTCATCGGCGGATACACATTGGCGTCCGAACCCGTTACTTCATGGCCTAACTGGCGCGCCAGCATCGCCAGACCGCCCATAAACGTGCCACAAATTCCTAAAATATGAATGCGCATACGTCACTATCCTTTTTTAATCTGCCGCTCATTTTACGCATATGTCGGGCAAGTGAGAAACGCATTTCAGGATAATCCGTAATTTGCTGGCGCGATTCACCTGAGCGCAACATTGAGATTATTTGTTAAGATTGTTGCGGTCGCTTTACTCCATAAACATTGCAGGGAAAGTTTTATGAAAACGTTAGGTGAATTTATTGTCGAAAAGCAGCACGAGTTTTCTCATGCTACCGGTGAGCTCACTGCTTTGCTGTCGGCAATAAAACTGGGCGCCAAGATTATCCATCGCGATATCAACAAAGCAGGACTGGTTGATATCCTGGGTGCCAGCGGTGCTGAGAACGTGCAGGGCGAGGTTCAGCAGAAACTCGACTTGTTCGCTAATGAAAAACTGAAAGCCGCACTGAAAGCACGCGATATCGTTGCGGGCATTGCCTCTGAAGAAGAAGATGAGATTGTTGTCTTTGAAGGCTGTGAACATGCAAAATACGTGGTGCTGATGGACCCACTGGATGGCTCGTCCAACATCGATGTTAACGTCTCTGTCGGTACCATTTTCTCCATCTACCGCCGCGTTACGCCTGTTGGCACGCCGGTAACGGAAGAAGATTTCCTCCAGCCTGGTAACAAACAGGTTGCGGCAGGTTACGTGGTATACGGCTCCTCTACCATGCTGGTTTACACCACCGGATGCGGTGTTCACGCCTTTACTTACGATCCTTCGCTCGGCGTTTTCTGCCTGTGCCAGGAACGGATGCGCTTCCCGGAGAAAGGCAAAACCTACTCCATCAACGAAGGAAACTACATTAAGTTTCCGAACGGGGTGAAGAAGTACATTAAATTCTGCCAGGAAGAAGATAAGTCCACCAACCGCCCTTATACCTCACGTTATATCGGTTCACTGGTCGCGGATTTCCACCGTAACCTGCTGAAAGGCGGTATTTATCTCTACCCAAGCACCGCCAGCCACCCGGACGGTAAACTGCGTTTACTGTATGAGTGCAACCCGATGGCATTCCTGGCGGAACAAGCGGGCGGTAAAGCGAGCGATGGCAAAGAGCGTATTCTGGATATCATCCCGGAAACTCTGCACCAGCGCCGTTCGTTCTTTGTCGGCAACGACCATATGGTTGAAGATGTCGAACGCTTTATCCGTGAGTTCCCGGACGCGTAATCTCCTGCGCCTCTCCACACGGAGAGGCGTTTTTATTGCTGCGCAATGTTGACTCTTGTCACAGGCGAACTCTGACGATTCTCCCACAGCACCGTTAATCCACGCTGTAATGCTATAAAAATAAACAACAAAATACCGATGGCGATTTTCGTCCACCATGAGCTCAGCGTGCCATCAAAGTTTATGTAAGTCTGAATCAGTCCCTGAATCGCCACGCCAAAAAGCGTCCCTAATACCGTTCCAACGCCACCGCTCAAAAGCGTACCGCCAATCACCACTGAGGCGATAGCATCCAGTTCCACACCTACGCCCGCCAGCGCATATCCGGCCTGGGTATAAATCGAGAAGACAATCCCCGCCAGCGTTGCCAGTCCGGTGGAGAGCATATAAATGCGAATAGTGGTGCTGCGAGTGGAAATCCCCATCAGGTTTGCCGACGTCGCATTGCCCCCAATGGCGTACACCTGATTACCAAAACGGGTACGATGCGCGAGGAATATGCCGATAACCACCACCGCCAGCATCAGCAGTCCCATCGCACTTAAGCGACCGCCGCCAGGGATTTTCCACGCAAGGCTTGAGAGCGTGTCATAAATGGGATGGTTTATCGGAATCGACTCTTCCGAAACGAGATAGCTGACGCCGCGCAAAAAGAACATCCCCGCAAGCGTAATGATAAATGCCGGGATCTTCAGGGCATCGATCAGAAGCCCCATAAATGCGCCGAAGGCACAGCCCATCCCCAGCACTAGCGGAAACGCCAGCAGCGGCGAGAGGCCGAAATCGCCAATCACTTTTGCCAGAAACACGCCAGTAAAGGCGATCACCGAACCGACGGAGAGATCGATCCCACCGGAGAGGATCACAAAGGTCATGCCAACGGCAATGATCCCAAGAAAGGCGTTATCGGTCAGGATATTGCAGATCACTCTTGTGGAAGCAAAACCGGGAAACTGCGTCAGACAGTAGAGATAACCCAGCACAAAGACGCCGATGGTGATCATAAGCGGTAGGTTACGTTTTATCACGGCTACGCACTCCTTTAATCAGACTGATAAAGCGTTGCGACTGAACAATCAGCACGCAAAGCACCACCACCGCTTTCACGACCTGGTTCATCTCCGGCGGAAAGCCCGAAAGTAAAATCCCGGTGTTCATTCCCTGAATAATCAGCGCTCCCACCACCGAGAGCAGCAGGTTAAAGCGCCCGCCCATCAGCGATCCGCCGCCAATCACCACCGCGAGAATGGCGTCCAGTTCCAGCCATAATCCGGCGTTATTGGCGTCGGCACCGCGAATATCCGCCGCCACGATAATGCCCGCGATCGCCGCACACAGCCCGCTCAACACGTAGGTGAGCATGACGATGATTCGCGTGTTGACTCCGGCATTTTTTGCCGCCCGAATGTTGATACCAACGGCTTCGATAAACATCCCCAGTGCCGTTTTGCGGGTCAACAGCCAGAACAGGAGAAGCGTCAGTACCGCAATAATGACTGGCGTTGGCAGGAACAATAGCGATCCACTGCCAAACCATGAGAGATCCGGCGAGTTAAACGTGATGATCTGCCCGGAGGTGATCAGTTGCGCCACGCCGCGCCCGGCGACCATCAGGATCAGAGTGGCGACAAACGGCTGAATTTTGAGGATCGCTACCAGTATGCCGTTCCACAATCCCGCCAGGATGCCGGTGCCCAGGGCGCTTAACAAAACAATCGGCAGGCTGAATCCCGTGACCGTCATCGCAGCCGTTGTGGCTCCGGCGATAGCCATCACCGCCCCTACGGAGAGATCAATCCCACCGGTGGCGATCACCAGCGTCATACCAATCGCCAGTAACGCAACGGGAGCTGCACGGTTAAGAATGTCTATGGGGCTACCGAACAAACGCCCATCCTGAAGCACTACCTGCCAGAAATGCGGGGCTACCAGGCTGTCGATCAGCAGCACCAGCAATAGTGCTACCAGCTGCGGCATCCCCGTCGGCCAGCGAAAGCGCCTTTTTGGCGTAGTGGTGTCCGGAAGAGATTGAGGCATCACACTGTTCTCCTTACGCCGCAATGGCGTTCATGATCGCCGGAACGGAAAGCTCTGCCAGCGGGATCTCCGCCACCTGTTTGCGATCGCGCATGATGATCACCCGGTCGGCATAGCCCACCAGTTCTTCCAGTTCGGAGGAGATCACCAGCAGCGCCAGACCATCGGCGCATAGCGTTTCAATCAGGCGGATGATCTCGGCGTGGGCACCAACATCAATGCCGCGGGTTGGCTCATCGAGGATCAGAAATTGCGGTCGGGTCAGTAGCCAACGTGAAAGCAATACTTTTTGCTGATTGCCGCCGGAGAGAAATTCAATCGGTTGTTCAGTTGAAGGTGTGCGAATGCCAAGCTGGCGGATAAAGCGTTCGGCAATCTCTTGCTGTTCTTTACGGGAAATAGGTCGTAGCCAGCCGCGCTGGGCCTGGAGAGCGAGGATGATATTTTCCCGCACCGAGGCGGCGGCGATGATGCCATCGGTTTTCCTGTCTTCCGGGCAGAAGCCGATGCCCAGTACCGAAGCCTGATGTGGCGATCGCAGGTTTTGCTGTTTGCCTTTGATCAACGCCGTGCCGCTGTCAGCAGGTTTGATACCGAAGATCACTTCGGCGGTTTCGGTACGTCCGGATCCCAGCAAACCTGCCAGGCCGACGATCTCGCCGGGGCGCACTTCGAGATCAAACGGTGCTATCGTTCCTTTTTTGCCGTAATTTTTGAACGCTGCAACGGGTTTGTCGCTCAACAATGTTCGCCCGGCACGCTGTAGCGCGTGGGTATCCAGCTCGCGCCCCAGCATCATTTTTACCAGTTCGATCTGCGGTAGCTCGCGCGTTTCCCGACAGCCTACGAAACTACCGTTGCGTAAGACGGTGATCCGATCGCTGACCTGATAGACCTGATCGAGAAAGTGAGTGACAAAAATCAGGCTGACGCCGCGATCGCGCAACTGACGCATTAGGTCAAACAGTAACTCCACTTCCTGGGTGTCGAGACTGGCGGTGGGTTCATCGAGGATCAGCACTTTGGCAGAGAGATCGATAGCCCGGCAAATAGCGACGATTTGCTGCATCGCCACCGAAAAACGGTTGAGTGGTTCGCGCACGTCGAGGGAGAAACCGTAAGATGCCATCAGTTCGGTGGCGCGCTTTTCCATCTCTTTGCGGCATAGAAGGCCGAAGCGTTTGGGTTCGCGGCCTATAAATAGATTATCAGCGACCGACATATTGGGTAGCAGGTTGACTTCCTGATAGACGGTGCCAATGCCGAGTTGTTGCGCGTGGGCGGTATTTTTCGGTGAGATAGCCTGGCCTTCCAGCCAGATGGTGCCGCGATCGGCGTGGTATACACCAGTTAATGCTTTGATTAGCGTTGATTTTCCCGCCCCGTTTTCACCAAGCAGCGCCATGATTTCGCCACGGCGCAGGCTGAAATCGACGTTGTCTAACGCTTTGACGCCGGGGAAAAATTTACTTAATCCTTCGGTGCGGAGGATCTCCTGGTGTTGGTCGGTCGTCATGGTTTCCCCCGGTGTAAAGCGTGCTCCCAGTAGGCATGATAAGACGCGGTAAGCGTCGCATCAGGCTTCAGTGCACCATCGCCGGATGCGGCGCGAGCGCCTTATCCGGCCTACGAATCGGCATCAGGCATAGCAACCCTCAATACCCCATATTTTTCTTCTTCTCTAACTCTTCTTTTGCGGTATCAGGCAGGTAAAGGGTGGATTTGGTTAACGTCAGCTTTTCAGGCATGGTGCCGTCTTTTTTGTATTTCTCCAGCGCGTCAAAAGCGGGTCCCGCCATGTTCGGCGTCAGTTCAACACTGGCGTTCGCTTCGCCATCCATCATCGCTTTGTAGATGTCCGGTACACCGTCAATGGAACCCGTGAGGATATCTTTGCCCGGTTTCAGGCCCGCTTCTTTAATTGCCTGAATTGCACCAATCACCATGTCGTCGTTATGGGCGTAAACCATGCAGATGTTTTTGCCGTTGTTTTCCGCTTTGATAAAGCTCTCCATGACTTCTTTGCCTTTACTGCGGGTGAAGTCACCTGACTGCGAGCGGATGATTTTGATATTTGGCGCATTCTTAATGGCTTCGGCAAAGCCTTTCTTACGGTCAATGGCGACGCTGGCCCCAACGGTGCCCTGCAGCTCCACCACGTTGCATGGTTTGCCATTCACTTCTTTTACCAGCCAGTCACCAATCAACTTGCCTTCGAGGATGTTGTCGGCAGTAACGGTGGTCATATAGAGAGATTTGTCTTTCACATCGATGGAACGGTCGAGCAAAAAGACCGGGATTTCAGCATCTTTCGCCTCTTTTAATACCGGTTCCCAACCTGTCGCGACCACCGGAGCGATAAAGATCGCATCCACCCCTTGTGCAACGAAGGAACGTACCGCTTTAATCTGGTTTTCCTGCTTTTGCTGACCATCGGCAATTTTCAGCGTAATTCCGCGTTTTTCGGCCTCACTTTTCGCCACATTGGTTTCTGCGGCGCGCCAGCCGGATTCCGATCCGACCTGCGAAAATCCTACGGTTAATGGAGCGGCCAACGCCATAGACGACATGGCTGCCGAGACTGCAGAGACTACAAGTAAGCGTTTCCACATAGGGTTGTCCTCGTCGGGGTAATTATTATTGGTGAAAAGATGTTCGCGAAAAAACTATAGACAATTCGTTATGTAACGGATTGCGTTACATCACACTTCAAAAAAGTAAATAAAACGTTAATCACAAGTTTGTAATCGCTTTCATCTCACTATGAAAAATGCGGCTACAGTTATGGATTTTCCTGCTCTGTATACCGTCTTAAAACTGGTGAAAAAGGAAAATGAAGACGAAAACAAGCGAAGACATTCGGCGCGAGTTGGCTATAATACTCGGCACTTGTTTGCCACATATTTTTAAAGGAAACAGACATGAGCTTACTCAACGTCCCTGCGGGTAAAGATCTGCCGGAAGACATCTACGTTGTTATTGAGATCCCGGCTAACGCAGATCCGATCAAATACGAAATCGACAAAGAGAGCGGCGCACTGTTCGTTGACCGCTTCATGTCCACCGCGATGTTCTATCCGTGCAACTACGGTTACATCAACCACACCCTGTCTCTGGACGGTGACCCAGTTGACGTACTGGTCCCGACTCCGTACCCGCTGCAGCCGGGTTCTGTGATCCGTTGCCGTCCGGTTGGCGTTCTGAAAATGACCGACGAAGCCGGTGAAGATGCGAAACTGGTTGCGGTTCCGCACAGCAAGCTGAGCAAAGAATACGATCACATTAAAGACGTTAACGATCTACCAGAGCTGCTGAAAGCGCAGATCGCTCACTTCTTCGAGCACTACAAAGACCTCGAAAAAGGCAAGTGGGTGAAAGTTGAAGGTTGGGAAAACGCAGAAGCCGCTAAAGCTGAAATCGTTGCCTCCTTCGAGCGCGCCAAGAATAAATAAGTTCTTATAGCGCAATAACCCTGAACGCCGGGCTTCGGTTAGTAAGGGTTTTTTTATGCCCGCGATAAATAAACACACCTTATTCCACCACCGCCTGCAAGCGTAATAACGCCTCTTCCACCACCTCATCCGCAGCCAGACCAATACGCTTTGCCAGCCGGGCGCGTAGATCCATCATCCGCACCTGATTAACCAGCACCACGCCGTGCACATCGCCTTCTTCGCAATGTAAAGGAACGCTAAATCCGGCATAACGGGCAAAATTTCCACCCTGCGTAATGGGGGCCACCAGCGTCATTCCCAGTTGATTAAAGGCTTGAACGGAGAGCACAAGCGCAGGTCGACCAGCACCTTGCTGTTCATGGCCGCTTGCTGGATCAAAGCCAACCAGCACAATGTCTCCCCGTTCAAATTCACTTTTCTTTACCATATTTCGTCACCCGCAGGGGTGGATTTACCCCAGACATCCTGCTCGCTAAGTTCCGCGGCGTTCATGTCACACTGTGCCAGCAGTTCATCAAGCGAGTAGCGCCTGGAGATGGGTGTCAGAATCAGTTGGTTGTTGCTCACCTGCGCTTCCACGCTCTGCCCCGGCTGTAAGTTAAGTTCTTTCATTACGATATTGGGAATGACCATACCTGCACTGTTCCCCCATCTTTTTATGGTAATACGCATCTGCACCTCCTTAAGTTATACAAAGTATAACTCACGGTGCTACAGGAAACGTTTTACCCCTGCGCATTTGTGAATGCCAGCAGAGTTTTTTATGCGTTAATAGATATGGAAAGCGGCTCGGAGAGAAAAGCAAAAGGTGAGGGAATTACAAAACAGAATGCGAGTCGTCTCGCAAAAAACAACGCCACCCGAAGGTGGCGTATGCATATGGTTACTTATCCCTGTCTAACCAGTCGCCGCTTTCAATTAGCTTTAATCCATCGACGGGTCGTTGATAAACGTACATCCATGCACTCCCGTACGGCGTCTGAATCAACTGGCGCGCGTATTCACCGCCCCTGGTGCGCAAGGCATCAAGTTCGGCCAGCGTGGCGTTGTCAATACGATAAACTTCACCGTGTACCGTTCCGTTCCCCGGAACTGCGCCTGGATAGTGGCCCAGGCTATACAACTGGTAGTTATCGATACTGAAATCGCCCAGTAACTGGGCATTGGTCATCCAGTGACTGTTGCCTTGTTTGTGGCGTAAACTGCCGTAGACAAATATTCGCATTGCTAAAACTCGAACTGATAGAGCAAATCCAGTGCCTGGTCTACACCAGACACGGCTTCCAGATATAGCTTAGGCATCAGGCGATAACGTAACGTGAGTGTTGCTATAGAGTCAAATATACCCACGCCGTATTTCACTTGCAGACCTGGCAATACATAGCCGCTGACCACCACCTGGGAGGAGTCGCCTACTCCCTGGGTGTCGAGCGCTAAATTGCTTACGCCAAACGTCTCGCCGATTTTACCCACAATCTGGCCACTTTGCGCAACCCCCAGGCCAATCAGCATTGAGGTCATCGCCGCACTGTCGCTCTGATCGCTCTCCAGCCCTTGTCCACGTAGCAAATAAGACAATGCAGCTTGTTGCGACATCGCCGGGTCAGAGAAGATCTCCGCTTTCGGTTCGTCCGCCAGACCAGTGACGCGAACTCCGGCGATTACGTCGTCTTCTGTAGCATCCGGGTTACGAATAGCTTCAATATTAAGATACGGTTGATCCGGCGGGCCAGAGAACAGTAACTCACCTTTACGCACAATCAGATCCTGACCATAGGCATGGAAGCGCCCTTCAGGGATGTTGATCTGCCCGTTCAGGCCCAGCCCTTGTTTGTCCTGAACGACGTTAAGATCGCCCGTCAGCCGCGCTTTCAGGCCAAAGGCGTCAATGCGCACATTGTTGCCAACGTGGACAATCAGGTTACTGTTAATCGGAATCGACGCCGTTTTCGGCTCTTCCGGTTGCAGGTTATCGTTAAGCATCACCACATCGCTGGAGACGCCTACTGCGCTTTCCGGCAGATCGTGCACCACGATGCGCGCCCAAGGGACATCCACGCGACCATCGAGGGTAAACAGGTTTGGTGTAGCCTCGAATACAACATCTGGCGATACATCCATTCGTACCATCGGCGGCACGGTGATCCGCACTTTACTGCCTTTCGCCGTTACCCGCGCCCGCCAGTTTTCAATTTGGCTCCAGTCGGCATCACCGTTCAGGTAGATTTCACCCTGCTGGGTCCGTACTGTACCGGCAAGCGTCGAGCGCATACCGTTAAAGTTGACCGCAAGCTGGCTCGGTTGCATATCAAACGGCATAAAGTTGCCATCGATATCCACACCCGTAACCTGAAGCTGACCAAACAACTGCGGGCTTTGCACATCACCACCCAGACGCAAGTTGGCACTCACCATCCCCGCTGCTTTTTCCCCACGGGTAAAGATGGGGTTTATCATCGCAAGGTTGAAGTTACGGATATTGACGTTGCCACCAAGATTACGGCGGCCTTGCGGATCGGTCACCTGCACCTGTCCATCAAACTGGCCGTTATTGGTCAGGCGGATGGTCCAGCCCAATTCGGCACGGTTGTTACGCAATTCGGCCGTCAGATTCAGCGTCTGAAACGCCACGGGCAGCGCCGCATCGTTGACGGTTTGCGTTACCTGCACGTTACGCCCCGAAAGGGTGATACTGCCCTGCGGCAGCCCCTCTTTGGTGGTGTTCCAGGCAACGTCCGCTTTACCCGTGAAGATACCGCTGGCCTGAGTGGTTTCTGGCATAAATGGTTTCAGCATGGCCAGGTCGAAGCGGTTGAGATTCACCACCGCACGCCCTTCGGCCCCCGCATCGATAGTTTGCGGCACGCACAGTTCCGCATTCGGGTTAAGCCAGCAGTGTGGCCCGATGCTGATTTTTTGCTCCTTATTGCGGTAATCCAGCGCAATATCGCGGGTCAGCGACCACGGGCCGACCGGCGTCTGGAAGCGGGTATTGCTAAGAGTTCCCTTCCAGCGTTCTTCTTTGCGATCAAAACTTCCTGCCAGATTAAGCTGCCCGGAAACCGGTTCGCCCTGAATCCGCAACTGTAGCTCGTGCTGCTTTTCGCTGCCTTTGGCATTCAGGGTGACGAGGTTGATATTTACATCCGGCTGCGAAATTTGCTCAACGCGTACGTCGAGTTTCCCGGCGATCTGATCGGTGGATTTGATATCGCCTTCCACGCGAACTTGCGCCACGGTTAGCTCCTGCCAGCGCAGGCCGCGCGCGGTGATATCCGCCAATAGTTGTGGCGCTTCCACCGTGCCGCGTACTTTCACCAACCCTTTCGCTGTACCGCCAAGCCCCGGCAGCGCGTTATCCAGCCCCGGCGCGTTGATGGTGGCATCAAGATTAAGATCTTTTACCCCCAGCTCGCCTTTCACTTCGGCACTGTTTGGCCCCAGTTCCAGATGAAGCCCTGGGATCATCCACTGCATATAACTGTTGCCTTTCAGCGTGCCGTCAACGTTCACTTTGTTCTGTTTGACGTTACCGGTCAGCTTCAGTTCTGGCACCTCCATCTGCCAGGTGCCGCCGTACAGGCTACCGCGGGTTTTAATCAAGCCATTGAGTTTCGACGGCCACTCTGGGATCTCTTTGGCGGTGTTAATGCCGTTAAGCGTTAGCTCACCGCGCCAACTAATGGCCTGCTGCCAGTCGAGCAACGCCTTGAGTTCAGTTTTCCCTTCCAGCGCCGAGACGGTGAGTTTGTCGAGATTGACCTGCTGTTCATTACCTTTGGCATCAAGGGTAATGGTGGCTGGCGGGATCTCCTGTCCCTTCACTGCCGTACGCATAGAGAGCGTGTAATCGGTCATTTTGCCGGTAAGTTTCAGTTTCAGATCATCCGCCTGATACTGCTTCTCACCAGTGAACGGCCAGTAAAGCTGTTTGCTGTTTATTTCCACGTTGAGCGGCAATCCGGCTTCCGCCAGTCGCGTCTGGGCGCGTAAATCCATATCCACCGGACCGGAAAGGTTAACGCCTATCTCCAGCTGTTCGCGCAGCGCGCCGCCCACTTTCAGCTTCACCTTTTCACCTTTCAACGGCTCCACGTTCAGTGTGCTGTTGAGGGTGATATCCACCGGCCAGTTGTCTGACAGCTGCGCCGTGCCGCTGGCGTTGACGATCCCTTGACTGGAATCGATATCCAGGGCGTCCAGTTTAGTATTGCCGTCAATGCTGCTCACTTTCAGCAGCATGGTGCGCACGGTAATGTCCGTATCGCCCGTCACGCGCAGTTGCTCTCCCTTAAACTCTTCAATGTTCAGGTTGAGTGGCAGATGCACGTCGGTCATTTCCGGCAATACCGGGCGAGAAAAGAGATCTTTGAGTGTTTCGCCGAGCGGCTTTTCATCCGGCTGCGGATTTTCAATTTTCGGTTCGACCACTTCTTCCTGCGCCACTTCCGCCACTTTCGGCAGAGCAATCAGCAGGCCTTTCAGCGAAGTCGGTTTCAGGGTCAGGGTTTTCTCCTGCCAGTTCAGACCGGAGGTGAAGTCCATCACCGACACCGTGGTGTCATCAATCTTGATGTTGACGTTGTCCAGCGCCACTCGTGTCAGGGTGATGGGATACGGCGTGGAGAGATCCAGCGGACCGCTATCTTCCTCTTCTTCAACCTGTTCAGAAGGGGGCATTTTTTTGCTGTCGATATTGACCTGGATGTCTTTCAGCGCCAGATCATTAATACAAACACTGCTGTTCCACAGGCACTCAAGCCCGACCGCCAGATGCAGATTGCCCGCTTTTACCGCCACGCCTGGCTGCTCATAACGAACGTCAGACAAGGTGAGATCGCGCCAGCCGCCGGTGACCTTGCCAATATCCAGTCCTGGCACCCAGCGATCCGCCGCTTTAAATACCAGATGCAGGCCGCTGGTGGTGCCCACCAGAAACGCCACCGATCCCAGCAACAGTAAGATAACGATAACCACGCCGAGGCTGATTTTTTTCCATAAACTCATAATTCTGGCCCCAGACCGATGTAAAACTGTAACCCGTGTTCGTCTTTATCCGCGACCGGTACGGCAAAATCGAGTTTGATTGGCCCGACCGGCGATTCCCAGCGCACGCCGACCCCGGTACCGGTTTTAAAGTCGCTGCGGCGAATATCGCTTACCGCTTCGCCACTATCGACAAACACCGCGCCCCACCATTTTCCGGTCACGTTGTACTGGTATTCCAGCGATCCGGTTATCAACTTCGAGGCCCCTTTCAGGTCACCGTTGGCGTATTTCGGGGCGATAGATTTGTATTTGTAGCCGCGAATACTGCGATCGCCCCCGGCGAAGAAACGCAGATCCGGCGGTACTTTGTCGAAATCACCGGTTTCAATCCAGCCCAGCGTGCCGCGTGTCACAAAACGATGGCGATCGTACAGTGTGCGGATCCAGACGTTCTGCGCCTGGAAAACGGAGAAATCGACATCTGAACCCCAGGCCGTGTTGGAGTAGTCGATAGAGTAGCGTTGCGAGTCGCCCCAGGTTGGCATCAGGCCACCACGAGAACGCGTGCGGCTAATCATCACCCCAGGATAAAACAGCATCGTGGTGTTGGTAATTTCACCCTGGGTAAAGTGGTCGAGACTCCAGCGCAGGTTAATGGCACGCTGCCAGCCGCTGGAGAGATCCCAGTAGCGAGAAGCCACCAGCGTAGTGGAGTCAGATTCGGTATCGTTCAGGTCAGTGCGCTTAAAACCGCCCTGCACCAAATAATATTGTTCCAGTGGATTCTTCAGCAGCGGCATTTTATAGCTGAAGTCGAGGATCTGTTCCGGCGCGGAAATACTAGTACTGGTGGTCAGACTGTGACCGTATGAGTTCATCCACGGCTTTTTCCACGTCGCTTTCACGCGCGGTCCCACGTCCGTAGAGTAACCGACCCCGGTTTCGATGGTGTTTTCTGTTCGCGGCGAAACCACGCCCGTCAATGGTAATACTTTCGTTTCGCGCGCTTTATCAAATTGTGGAGCCACCACCACCGAGTTAAACCAGCCGGTAGCAGAAAGTCGGCGGTTCAGTTCTGCCAGATCTTTCGATTCGTACTCATCGCCCTCTTTAAACGGCACCAGATTTTGCAGGTATTCATCGCGGATTTGTGATCCTTCAAAGGTCACATGCCCAAAGCGGTAACGTTCGCCACTGTTATAATCAATATCCCAGAAAGCTTTATGCAGGCCGAGCGCAATGCCCAGCTGCGCTTTGGTAAATTCGCTATCGAAATAACCTTTACGCAACGCAATGCTGGTTAAGGACTTTTTGAAATTTTCATAATCGCCCTGGTTCAGTACCGTGCCAATAGCCGGGCGAGTATCGAGCAATTTCAAATAGTCTTTATCGGTCCGCGCGCCGCCGCGCAATACCACATCGGTGCCGCCAATTAACACCGGCACGCCTGGCGTGACTTTGGCGATCAATACCTGCCGCCCTTTCTTTGGCGGTGGACGGAGATCAAATTCAATGCTCGGCTGGTAATAACCCAGCGCTTTCAGACCTTCGCGGATGGCATCATCGACGCGTGCGCGAAAGCGACGGTCTGGCGTCACTTCATCACTTTCAATCGTAGAAAGCTGCGCACGAACGTTCTTTTCCAGCTGTCCCGATAACCCCTCGACCTGTAGACGGACGTTCGCGGCGACGGCAGATCCGCTTAAGCAGAGTAAGCTTACACAGCATAACTGTCGGATATAGCGCACATTTTCTCCTGAATATCCTTTTTTCCTGCCCCTGGAACGCCGTTAAACGGCTTAACAAAAATCCAGTAATATGGATTAAAAAGCAGACTAAACCCCAAATATTTCTTATGTTTTACTTTAGACCTATTCACGGTGGTTATTGTGTGCAAATACGCCTCTTGTTACAACCTTAACCCCAATGACCGATTTTCGGGAGAGCGACACCATGAGTTTATTTGATAAAAAGCATCTGGTTTCCCCCGCCGATGCCCTGCCTGGACGTAACACCCCGATGCCCGTAGCCACGCTGCATGCGGTTAACGGTCACTCAATGACCAATGTACCTGACGGAATGGAGATTGCCATTTTTGCGATGGGTTGTTTCTGGGGTGTGGAGCGTCTGTTCTGGCAGTTACCCGGCGTTTACAGCACCGCCGCAGGCTATACCGGCGGCTATACGCCAAATCCGACTTATCGGGAAGTGTGCTCCGGTGATACGGGTCATGCCGAAGCGGTACGCATTGTTTACGATCCTTCCGTCATCAGCTATGAGCAGTTGCTACAGGTATTTTGGGAGAATCACGATCCCGCCCAGGGAATGCGTCAGGGCAATGACCACGGCACGCAGTATCGTTCAGCGATTTATCCGCTGACCCCAGAACAGGATGCCGCAGCTCGCGCCAGTCTGGAACGTTTTCAGGCGGCGATGCTTGCCGCCGATGACGATCGTCGCATCACCACGGAAATCGCTAACGCCACACCGTTTTATTATGCCGAAGATGACCACCAGCAATATCTGCATAAAAACCCGTATGGTTACTGTGGAATTGGCGGAATTGGCGTCTGTCTGCCGCCGGAAGCATAGCGTTACGGGTACAAATGTAGATTGTTGATAAAGTGCGTTTTGTTTATGCCGGATGCGGCGTAAACGCCTTGCCAGGCCTACAAAATCTTCCAAATTCAATATATTGCAAGGACTGCGTAGGCCTGATCGGCATAGCGCATCGGGCAGTTTTGCATTTATCAGCAGCCTGAATTTTAACCCTCTGGCGGCTTTACAGTACCTTACGCTATACTAGCCACTGAAAATGCCGGTTCACTTTCTTCGAATCGGCTTTCAATGTGTATTTCACACAAATTAATCAACTTCCCCTTCCGAGGATCTGGCCTGAAAGGTCGGATAAGATATGTTAAACAGTATTTTAGTCATACTCTGCTTGATCGCTGTAAGTGCGTTCTTCTCGATGTCCGAGATCTCGCTTGCCGCCTCACGCAAAATCAAACTTAAACTGCTGGCTGATGAAGGCAATATAAATGCCCAACGCGTTCTGAATATGCAGGAAAATCCCGGCATGTTCTTTACCGTGGTCCAAATCGGTCTGAACGCAGTGGCGATTCTCGGCGGTATCGTCGGTGATGCGGCATTTTCTCCAGCTTTTCACAGCCTGTTCTCCCGCTATATGTCGGCAGAGCTCTCTGAGCAACTGAGCTTTATTCTCTCTTTCTCGTTAGTGACTGGCATGTTTATCCTGTTTGCGGATTTAACCCCGAAACGCATCGGTATGATTGCGCCAGAAGCTGTGGCTTTGCGTATCATCAACCCGATGCGCTTCTGCCTGTACGTTTGCACCCCGCTGGTGTGGTTCTTCAACGGCCTGGCGAACATAATCTTCCGTATTTTCAAACTGCCAATGGTACGTAAAGATGACATCACTTCTGATGACATCTACGCGGTAGTGGAAGCCGGTGCGCTGGCGGGCGTGTTACGTAAACAGGAACACGAGCTGATTGAAAACGTCTTTGAGCTGGAATCCCGTACCGTTCCGTCGTCAATGACACCGCGTGAAAACGTGATTTGGTTTGATCTCCACGAAGATGAGCAAAGTCTGAAGAATAAGGTGGCGGAACATCCGCACTCTAAGTTCCTCGTCTGTAATGAAGATATTGACCACATCATCGGCTATGTCGATTCTAAAGACCTGCTGAACCGCGTGCTGGCTAACCAAAGCCTGGCACTGAACAGCGGCGTACAAATTCGCAACACGCTGATTGTGCCGGATACGTTAACCCTTTCAGAGGCGTTGGAAAGTTTTAAAACCGCAGGTGAAGACTTCGCGGTGATCATGAACGAGTACGCGCTGGTAGTGGGGATCATCACCCTCAACGACGTGATGACCACGCTGATGGGCGATCTGGTCGGTCAGGGACTGGAAGAGCAGATTGTCGCCCGTGATGAGAACTCATGGCTGATTGACGGCGGCACTCCGATTGACGACGTCATGCGCGTGCTGGATATTGACGAATTCCCGCAGTCGGGCAACTACGAAACCATCGGCGGCTTTATGATGTTTATGCTGCGTAAGATCCCGAAACGCACCGATTCGGTGAAATTCGCCGGCTACAAATTTGAAGTGGTGGATATCGATAACTACCGCATCGACCAGCTGCTGGTGACCCGGATCGACAGCAAGACCACCGCCCTTTCGCCAAAACTGCCTGACGCTAAAGATAAAGAAGAAAGCGTCGCGTAACCCCCAGAAACATCAACGGCTCCTGAATCAGGAGCCGTCTTATTACTGCATAGCACTTTTTACTGCATAGCACTTTGGTTAAGCCATCTCTGTTTGCAGACGCATAACCTGACGGTTAACTTCGGACATCACTGACAAATGCAGCTTATCCTTCACTTTTGGGATAAGAATCTTACCCTTATCAAATTCAAAAGCGCCAACGTCCTTGATGTATAACCGTCCACGGAACAGGATCTTTACGTACTTCGCCACCTGAAGTGGGTTGTACCGTTGGAAAATTTTCATTGTTATCTCCTGCTGAGTATTACGCCTGTGCGGTGCCACAATCGGCCCAACTATTATGAGGCGCAAATTTTAATGCTTAGTGACTATAGACTATCCGGGCAATGTTTCCACCGCGTATAACTTTTTTTACCTAAAGGTTACAATTATTCAGAATTATCTTTTTACCGAAGCGCGGTCTTCAGTATAAGCATTCATTTTTCATATGATTTGTGCGCTTGACCGCAAACTGGCATCACACTTGCGGGAAATTCGATAAATAGCACATATGATTAAAACTCAGACCCAAGTGGTCGGATCACCTGCATATCATAAGAAGGAAACACCATGACCCTACGCAAGATTCTGGCACTCACCTGCCTGCTGTTGCCGATGATAGCTTCCGCACATCAGTTCGAAACCGGTCAGCGAGTGCCACCTATTGGCATTACCGATCGGGGCGAGTTGGTGCTTGATAAAGATCAGTTTAGCTACAAAACCTGGAACAGCGCGCAGTTAGTGGGAAAAGTGCGAGTACTGCAACATATTGCTGGTCGCACCTCTGCAAAAGAGAAAAACGCGACGCTGATTGAAGCGATTAAATCAGCGAAGTTACCGCACGATCGTTACCAGACCACCACCATTGTTAACACCGACGACGCGATTCCGGGTTCCGGCATGTTTGTGCGCAGCAGTCTGGAGAGTAATAAAAAGCTTTATCCCTGGTCGCAGTTTATTGTCGATAGCAATGGCGTCGCGCGCGGTGCCTGGCAGCTGGATGAAGAAAGTTCCGCTGTAGTGGTGCTGGATAAAGACGGTCGCGTGCAATGGGCCAAAGACGGGGCGCTCACACCGGAAGAGGTGCAGCAAGTGATGGACCTGCTGCAAAAGTTGCTCAAATAATGGCAATAACATAAATTCTGCAAAAATAATTTTCCCCTATCGTTATCTATGGGATAGGGGAATTAAGTCTCTGAGTTCTTACGCCGAACTCATACTGGTAACGCTATTTGCTCTTTTTTAAACGCCTCAATGGTCGATTTATATTTCTCGCAAATCTTTTCTTTAGTAATATCACTATCTGCGGCCAGATTCGCACTTACTATCGCATCCACTTGTTCGGCTAATTCGACTTGTTGGCAACCTGCATTAACCAGAAAATTATAAATAAGAGAGTAATCTTCATCCTCCAAAACAACAGAGGAACCATTACGAAAACGTTCATCCCCTCCATAGATTTTAAGCGCAAAGCCCAAAGATTCTATGACTATGGCAAAATTATCATCAATTATTTTTTCGTAAATATACCATCCATCGCATTCTTTAATTCCACCTCCTGGTATTTGGAGTTCAAATTTACCCCGTTTTAATTTGCTTACTATATCCTCCAATAAGGCATAACCTAAAGACACGTCACCAATCGCCTGGTGAATATAACCTTTAATCCTTTTCGGTATGTCAGACTGTTTTTTCTGCAGAATATCCCAGGCATACAATCGTCTGTTTTGTTCTAACGGAAATTCACGGTTTTTGAAATCCATGAATGATTTATACTCATTTATTGTTATGGGGATTTCTTCGTATTCAAATCCACTGCCTCGCAATGTCATTGTATATTCGGCACCGTTATCTTTAAGGCTGAAACTGATAAGAAACTTATCCATGGCTTTAACAGTTTCATTTTTTGATGAAAGCACTTGATAACTATCTTTATCAATCTGAGTTGCGCAACGAAAGAACTCCCGCAAAGTTAACAGGCTATCATAATTCGAAACCCAATCTTTTTTCCTAAATGCATGTTGAATATTATTAAAAAAATTGTTTGAATGTGTTTTTGTATACGATGATTTTACAAATAGCTCCACCGCACCAATAAAATTATTGTGTCTGATCCTGGGTAACATATGACAACCTTATTTTATTTGGTTACTTTATGTCGCCATTAAATATCTCACTATAGAAGTAAACTATCAAAAAACGCTCATTATTAAAATATAACTTATTAGCAATTGAATTTTTGCACTTTAAATACAATCTCTTTTTATTTATAACTTTTTAGGTTGGGAGAAATCAGGATGGCAGAATCAGGAAATACACTGTTTCTGCCATCTGAATTTAGTAAATAGACACTCTGAACCCCGGATTCAGGAACGACTCGCGCGGAGTGTAATCCAGCGGTTTACCCTGCCAGTCGTGAACGTGCGCTCCGGCAGCTGCAGCCACAGCATGTCCAGCGGCGGTGTCCCAAATATTCGTTGGTCCGAAGCGCGGGTACAGCTGCGCCTGCCCTTCCGCCACCAGGCAGAATTTCAGTGAAGAGCCGATGGACGTGGTCTGATGTTCGCCAAGCTGTTGCAGATACTCTTTCAGCTCCGCATCTGCATGGGATCGGCTAATAACGACCAGTGGCGGGCGCGCATCGCGGACCTGAATCTGCTTGCGCACGCCGCACTCTTCTTTCCACGCTTTGCCTTCTGCCGCGCTGTACATTACGTTCATTACCGGCGCATACACCACGCCTAAAATCGGTTTGCCATGGTCAATGAGCGCAATGTTAACGGTGAATTCGCCATTACGTTTAATAAACTCTTTAGTACCATCCAGTGGGTCTACCAGCCAGTAACGCTGCCAGTGCTGACGGACTTCCCAACCGGGAGGATCTTCTTCAGAAAGGACCGGAATATCCGGTGTCAGCGTACGTAAACCGTCCATGATAACGGTGTGTGCGGCAATATCCGCTGCCGTTACCGGAGAATTGTCCGCTTTGCTGACGACGTCCATCGGTTTCGTCCCGTCGTAGACCTGCATAATGGCATCGCCTGCATTCCGTGCAAGCTGGCATACTTGATCTAACATTTCTCCACCTCGTCTCTGTGAGCGGTGTTAACTTATTGTTTTACTTATACCCTATCGTTAATGAATGCGCCAACTGTGATAGTGTCATCATTTTCAAAGCGTAAAATTGTGGCATTCTTCACTGTTCTATAAGTAAGACGTTTATTCTCCCTTTTCTTTCGTATTCCCGATGATAAAAGGATGTCCCTGATGATTAAGTTTAGCGCAACGCTCCTGGCCACGCTGATTGCCGCCAGTGTGAATGCAGCGACGGTCGATCTGCGTATCATGGAAACCACTGATCTGCATAGCAACATGATGGATTTCGATTATTACAAAGACACCGCCACGGAAAAATTCGGACTGGTACGTACGGCAAGCCTGATTAACGATGCCCGCAATGAAGTTCAAAACAGCGTACTGGTCGATAACGGCGATTTGATTCAGGGGAGTCCGCTGGCCGATTACATGTCGGCGAAAGGATTAAAAGCAGGTGATGTTCATCCGGTTTATAAGGCGCTGAATACGCTGGATTATACGGTCGGTACACTCGGCAATCATGAATTTAACTACGGTCTGGATTACCTGAAAAATGCGCTGGCGGGAGCGAAATTCCCTTATGTAAATGCCAACGTCATTGACGCCAGAACCAAACAGCCAATGTTTACACCGTATTTAATTAAAGATACCGAAGTGGTCGATAAAGACGGAAAAAAACAGACGCTGAAGATTGGCTATATTGGCGTCGTGCCGCCGCAAATCATGGGCTGGGATAAAGCTAATTTATCCGGAAAAGTGACGGTGAATGATATTACCGAAACCGTGCGCAAATACGTGCCTGAAATGCGCGAGAAAGGTGCCGATGTCGTTGTCGTTTTGGCGCATTCCGGGCTGTCTGCCGATCCGTATAAAGTAATGGCGGAAAACTCAGTTTATTACCTCAGTGAAATTCCGGGCGTTAACGCCATTATGTTTGGCCATGCTCACGCCGTTTTCCCGGGTAAAGATTTTGCTGATATCGAAGGGGCTGATATCACCAAAGGCACGCTGAATGGTGTTCCGGCGGTAATGCCGGGCATGTGGGGCGATCATCTTGGGGTGGTCGACTTACAACTCAGTAATGACAGCGGTAAATGGCAGGTGACGCAGGCGAAAGCGGAAGCACGGCCGATTTACGACATCGCCAATAAAAAATCCCTCGCGGCGGAAGACAGCAAGCTGGTAGAAACACTCAAAGCCGATCACGATGCCACACGCCAGTTCGTCAGCAAGCCAATCGGTAAATCCGCCGACAATATGTATAGCTATCTGGCGCTAGTGCAGGACGATCCGACCGTGCAGGTGGTGAACAACGCGCAAAAAGCGTATGTCGAGCATTACATTCAGGGCGATCCGGATCTGGCAAAACTGCCGGTGCTTTCAGCTGCCGCACCGTTTAAAGTTGGTGGTCGCAAAAATGACCCGGCAAGCTATGTAGAGGTGGAAAAAGGCCAGTTGACCTTCCGTAATGCCGCCGATCTTTATCTCTATCCCAATACGCTGATTGTGGTGAAAGCCAGCGGTAAAGAGGTGAAAGAGTGGCTGGAGTGCTCCGCCGGACAGTTTAACCAGATTGATCCTAACAGCACGAAACCACAGTCACTCATCAACTGGGATGGTTTCCGCACTTATAACTTTGATGTTATTGATGGTGTGAATTATCAGATTGATGTTACCCAGCCCGCCCGTTATGACGGCGAGTGCCAGATGATTAATGCCAATGCAGAGCGGATTAAGAACCTGACCTTTAATGGCAAGCCGATTGATCCGAACGCCATGTTCCTCGTTGCCACCAATAACTATCGCGCTTACGGCGGCAAATTTGCCGGTACGGGCGACAGCCATATCGCTTTTGCTTCACCGGATGAGAACCGCTCGGTGCTGGCAGCGTGGATTGCTGATGAGTCGAAACGTGCGGGGGAAATTCACCCGGCGGCAGATAACAACTGGCGTTTAGCACCGATAGCTGGCGATAAGAAACTGGATATCCGTTTCGAAACCTCTCCGTCAGATAAAGCCGCAGCGTTTATTAAAGAGAAAGGGCAATATCCGATGAATAAAGTCGCGACCGATGATATCGGGTTTGCGATTTATCAGGTGGATTTGAGTAAGTAAAACACTTCTTTTTCGGCCTATAAATCATCAACCGCATCCGGCACTTTTGTCGGATGCGATGCTGGCGCATCTTATCCGCCCTACAAGTCATACACCGTAGGCCGCGTATCCGGCAGTTATGCCGCACGTTCATCCCGCACCGCTAACACCTCGGGCAAATTCAACTCAATCCAGTCCGCCAGTGCAGCAACCTTTTCGCTCACCTGCTCGCCCAGCGGCGTGAGGCTATATTCCACATGCGGCGGCACCACCGGATACGCGATACGGTTAAGAAAACCATCCTGCTCTAGCGCCTGTAACGACTGCGCAAGCATCTTTTCACTCACCCCGCCCATTTTGCGCCGCAGGTCGCTAAAGCGATGAGTACCTTCGCGTAGCGCCACCAGAATCAACACCCCCCAACGGCTGGTGACGTGTTTCAACACCTCGCGCGACGGGCACTGTTCCGCAAAGAGATTGCCCTCTTTCAGTTGTTGCGACAGGCTAACCTGACTCATTTCATACTTACCTTTTTGTATGTACTTACTAAAAGTAAGTTTAGGTGTTAGCGTATTTAAACACAAGACAAAACGATGGAGACTTCCCATGATCGCTATTACTGGTGCCACTGGCCAACTTGGTCACTATGTTATTGAATCCTTGATGAAAACGGTTCCTGCCAGCCAAATAGTGGCTATCGTTCGTAATCCGGCAAAAGCCCAGGCCCTGGCAGCACAAGGCATTACCGTGCGTCAGGCTGACTACGGCAATGAAGCCGCACTGACATCTGCGCTACAGGGCGTGGAGAAACTACTGCTGATCTCTTCCAGCGAAGTGGGTCAACGTGCCCCGCAGCATCGTAATGTTATTAATGCCGCAAAGACGGCTGGCGTGAAATTTATCGCTTATACCAGCCTGCTACATGCAGATACCTCCCCGCTCGGCCTCGCCGATGAGCACATTGAGACGGAGAAAATGTTGGCTGATTCTGGCATCGTTTACACCCTGCTGCGCAACGGCTGGTACAGCGAAAACTACCTCGCCAGCGCCCCGGCAGCACTGGAACACGGCGTATTTATCGGTGCGGCGGGCGATGGCAAAATCGCCTCAGCAACGCGGGCAGATTATGCGGCAGCTGCGGCACGCGTGATTAGCGAAGCCGGTCACGAAGGCAAGGTTTACGAACTGGCGGGCGATAGTGCCTGGACGTTGACACAGTTAGCGGCAGAGCTGACCAAACAGAGCGGCAAACAGGTTACCTATCAAAATCTGAGCGAAGCCGATTTCGCCGCGGCACTGAAAAGCGTCGGACTGCCCGACGGACTGGCGGATATGCTGGCGGATTCTGACGTTGGCGCATCGAAAGGCGGTCTGTTTGATGACAGCAAAACGCTTAGCAAATTGATTGGCCGCCCAACGACAACGTTAGCCGAAAGCGTAAGCCATCTTTTTAATGTTAATAACTAGTTAATTAAAGTGGCATCCTCCCGCATCCTCTCTGATAATGACGGGATGCCGGGAGCAATCATGTCTGCTTCCTGAACTTTCTTCTGACAGATCAATGGATGCCAGTAATGATTAGCGGCGTGCTGTACGCCCTGTTAGCAGGGTTGATGTGGGGGCTTATTTTTGTCGGGCCGTTGATCGTGCCGGAATACCCTGCGATGTTGCAGTCGATGGGGCGTTATCTGGCGTTAGGGTTAATTGCGCTGCCCATTGCCTGGCTGGGACGCGTGCGTCTGCTTCAGTTGGCGCGTCGCGACTGGCTTACCGCCTTGATGCTCACTATGATGGGCAACCTCATCTATTACTTCTGCCTTGCCAGTGCCATTCAACGTACTGGCGCGCCTGTTTCCACGATGATTATCGGCACCCTGCCGGTGGTCATTCCTGTCTTTGCCAATCTGCTTTATAGCCAGCGCGACGGCAAACTCGCGTGGGGAAAACTCGCCCCGGCACTGATTTGTATTGGCATCGGCCTGGCGTGTGTGAATATTGCTGAGTTAAACCACGGACTCCCCAATTTTGACTGGGCACGTTATACCTCTGGCATCGTGCTGGCGTTAGTTTCCGTGGTCTGCTGGGCGTGGTATGCCCTGCGCAACGCCCGCTGGCTGCGGGAAAATCCCGACAAACATCCGATGATGTGGGCAACAGCGCAGGCGCTGGTCACACTGCCGGTTTCACTTATCGGCTATCTCGTCGCTTGTTACTGGCTGAATACGCAAACGCCGGACTTCTCCCTACCCTTTGGCCCCCGTCCGCTGGTGTTTATTAGTCTGATGGTTGCAATAGCCGTGCTTTGCTCATGGGTTGGCGCACTCTGCTGGAACGTCGCCAGCCAGCGATTACCGACAGTGATTCTCGGGCCGCTGATTGTTTTCGAAACGCTGGCAGGTTTGCTGTACACCTTTTTACTCCGCCAGCAAATGCCGCCGCTAATGACGCTGAGCGGTATCGCGCTGTTAGTGATTGGCGTGGTCATCGCGGTCAGAGCAAAACCAGAAAAACCTTTAACTGAATCTGTCTCAGAAAGTTGACACGCTGGCAGTGAGTTAAATAAGCCTCTGCTACGTAAGGGTTATAGCTTTTGCCTTAAAGATGCATTTAAAATACATCTTATCTTATTAAGAATGAGGTATCAGCTATGGCTTATCGCGACCAACCTTTAGGTGAACTGGCGCTCTCTATTCCTCGCGCTTCAGCTCTGTTTCGTAAATATGATATGGATTACTGCTGTGGCGGTAAGCAAACGCTGGCGCGTGCGGCGGCACGTAAAGAACTGGATGTTGAGGTCATTGAAGCTGAACTGGCAAAGCTCGCTGAACAACCGATTGAGAAAGACTGGCGTAGCGCCCCGCTGGCAGAAATCATTGACCATATCATCGTGCGCTACCACGATCGTCACCGCGAGCAGTTGCCGGAGCTGATCCTGCAAGCGACTAAAGTCGAGCGCGTTCACGCCGACAAACCGAGCGTGCCAAAAGGGCTGACAAAATACCTGACTATGCTGCATGAAGAGCTTTCCAGCCACATGATGAAAGAAGAGCAGATCCTCTTCCCGATGATCAAACAAGGCATGGGCAGCCAGGCAATGGGGCCAATCAGCGTAATGGAAAGCGAGCACGATGAAGCGGGTGAACTGCTGGAAGTGATCAAACACACTACCAATAACGTCACACCGCCGCCGGAAGCCTGCACCACCTGGAAAGCGATGTATAACGGCATTAATGAACTGATTGATGACCTGATGGATCACATCAGCCTGGAAAACAATGTACTGTTCCCACGCGCGCTGGCGGGTGAGTGATCTAAAAGCTGGATGGCATTGCGCCATCCAGCATGATAATGCGGTTATTTCCGCAGTTCAGCAGCCCGCTTCTTACCAATAAACAACCAGCCCAGCCCCAGTGCGATAAACCACAGCGGGGTGACCAACAGCGCCTGGCGAGTGTCATCTTCCAGTGTCAGCAACACGACCACGAACACAAAGAACGCCATACATACCCAGCACATCAGCTTGCCGAGCGGCATCTTGTAGATCGACTTCTCATGCAGATGAGGTCGCTGTTTGCGATACACCAGGTACGAGCAAAGGATAATCGTCCAGACGAACATAAACAGAATCGCGGAAACGGTTGTAATCATCGTGAACGCGCCAATCACGCTAGGATTCACATACAACATCACCACACCGCCGAGCAGACAGATACACGAGAAGGTCAATCCTTTCGCGGGTACTGCGCGCTTAGAAAGTTTAGCGAACGCTTTCGGTGCCACACCTTCCTGCGCCAGACCAAACAGCATACGGCTGGTAGAGAAGACGCCGCTGTTAGCGGAAGACGCCGCAGAGGTCAGCACCACAAAGTTGATCACGCTTGCGGCAGCAGGCAGCCCTACCAACACGAACAGTTCAACAAACGGGCTTTTCTCCGGGACTACCGAACTCCACGGCGTCACGGACATAATCACAATCAGCGCGAAGACGTAGAACATAATGATACGGATCGGAATGGAGTTAATCGCGCGTGGCAGTGATTTCTCTGGATCTTTGGTTTCCGCAGCTGTTGTACCTACCAGCTCAATCCCCACGAAAGCGAAAACCGCTATCTGGAATCCGGCAAAGAAGCCACTTAAACCTTTCGGGAACCATCCGCCATCGTTCCACAAATGCGCGAATGACGCTTCCACACCAGTCGGTGACTGAAAGTGCATCGCCACCATGACCAGGCCGACGACAATCAGCGACACAATGGCGACGATTTTGATCATCGCAAACCAGAACTCCATCTCACCGAACATTTTCACGGTGGCGAGGTTAAGCGTCAGCAGCAGCACTATCACCGCCAGCGAGGCGACCCAGTCGGAGAGATCGGGGAACCAGAACTGAGCATAAGCCGTGATCGCCACCACGTCTGCCATACCGGTTACAACCCAGCAGAACCAGTAAGTCCAGCCGGTGAAATATCCTGCCCACGGCCCGAGTAAATCGGAAGCGAAGTCACTAAAAGATTTGTATTCCAGATTCGAAAGCAGCAATTCCCCCATTGCCCGCATCACGAAAAAGAGCATAAAACCAATGATCATATAAACGAAAATGATCGACGGCCCGGCAAGGCTAATCGTTTTGCCGGACCCCATAAACAACCCCGTACCAATGGCACCGCCAATGGCAATAAGCTGAATATGTCGGTTTGTGAGATTGCGCCGTAGCGACTGTTCAGCCGGAGCCTGATCATCGGCAACGACTTTTACCTGATCTACCATGTTTTTTTCTTCCTGTACCTGTCTGTGTTGTTCAGGCTCTACGGCCTTTAGTCAGTCTATGATACGACGAATCTGTATCGGGACTCATCGATATTAGGTAACAATACGCGGGATGAATACTAAGATTTAGATCTAATGTTAATTTTATGTTTAAAGTGAGTGTCATATCACGGTGATAACGCGAAACAGCTCACAAAAATACACGCTTACGGGGTCTTTGCAACACAAAATAGCGCCGTTTGGCAAACTGAAGGGTTTATTGCTGAATGCCTGCTCCCCTCTGGTTCGAGGGGAACAGAATGCGCTGCTTAGAGGATTTCCAGCAGTTCGACTTCAAACACCAGGGTGCTGAACGGAGGGATGGACGCGCCTGCGCCACGCTCGCCATATGCCAGTTCCTGCGGGATAGTCAGTTCCCATTTAGAACCTACCGGCATCAGAGTCAGTGCTTCAATCCAGCCAGGGATCACGCCATTAACCGGGAATTCAGCGGGTTCACCACGAGCAACAGAGCTGTCAAACACGGTGCCGTCGATCAGTTTACCGGTGTAATGAACACGAACGCGGTCGGTACGTGCCGGAATTGCGCCTTCACCCTGGTTGATCACGCGGAATTGCAGGCCAGATTCGGTGCTATTCACACCTTCTTTTTTGGCGTTTTCTTCCAGGTATTTCACACCTTCAGCAGCCATCGCCTGGAAACGCTGACGACGAACGGCATCGGCGCGTTCGTGGATTTCACGCAGTGCGCGATGCACCACATCAACCGGAACAGCCGGATGTTTGCCTTCCAGCGCATCGGCAATACCTGCAACCAGTGCTTCTGGCAGCAGCCCTTCCAGGCCAGATTCACTCAGTTGTTGCCCTACCTGCAAACCAATGCCGTAGCTTGCTTGCGCTTCGATGGTGTCAAAAGTTGGGGTGGTCATCGTATTTCCTTTCTTAGGGTATAAAGTAGCGGGCAGCATATCAGCCACACTTCTTTGGGTAAAACTTTGTCGCGGGAATGATGACAAATCACGGGGAAAAAGAAACAATAGCAATATCCCGTATGAATATAATAAAGGCGGGTTTACCACGGACATCATAGCGTTAGCTTATTCATAGGCTATGATTGAGGAACAAGACGCGGAGCAGGAGGAAACCATGCCCGGGCGCTTTGAACTAAAACCAACCCTGGAGAAAGTCTGGCACGCGCCGGACAATTTTCGCTTCATGGACCCGCTGCCGCCGATGCATCGTCGGGGGATCATTATTGCCGCCATTGTATTGGTGGTCGGATTTCTGCTTCCATCTGATGATACGCCCAACGCGCCGGTGGTGACGCGTGAAGCGCAGTTAGATATTCAGTCGCAATCACAACCGCCGACAGAAGAACAGCTGCGGGCGCAATTAGTCACCCCACAAAATGATCCTGATCAGGTGGCTCCGGTCGCTCCAGAACCTATACAGGAAGGCCAGCCAGAAGAACAGCCGCAAACTACCCAAACGCAACCATTCCAGCCAGATAGCGGAATTGATAATCAATGGCGCTCTTACCGTGTCGAACCCGGTAAAACGATGGCGCAGCTGTTCCGCGACCACGGACTGCCCGCTACCGATGTCTATGCAATGGCGCAGGTAGAAGGCGCGGGTAAGCCGCTGAGTAATTTGCAAAACGGGCAGATGGTGAAAATCCGCCAGAACGCCAGCGGCGTGGTGACGGGCTTAACCATTGATACGGGGAATAATCAACAGGTCCTGTTCACCCGCCAGCCGGACGGCAGTTTTATTCGTGCGCGGTAGATGAAGGGTCAACCAAAAGCCAGCTAAGGATTGTCTCTTTGATGACCTTACGTCTGGCTTCCAGTGCCTGGGGTGAAACCATACTGATGTGTTGACATCCTCCACGCCCTGAAGGACGTGGATCCCTGCTACGTTCAGGCTGTCGCCTGAATCATTTCGGTGGGTTCCTGCTTC
>OLPH01000279.1_pt1 | contig 68491 bp, 48 predicted proteins | sample 1672951 | NCBI WGS metagenome assembly OLPH01 (sample SAMEA3136740, study PRJEB25190) | human gut metagenome | reverse complement strand
TCGAGCGTTGGCCGGGTGGTATGTTGACTAACTTCCCGACTATCCGTAAGGCTGTCAAGAAGATGGCTACCATCGACAAGTTGACAAGCGACGGTACCTATTCAAACCTCTCCAAGAGAGAAATTCTTCAGATTTCACGTCAACGTGCAAAGTTGGACAAGACTTTGGGCTCTATCGCTGACCTGACTCGTCTGCCGTCTGCTCTGTTCGTTATCGACGTAATGAAGGAAAACATCGCAGTTCGTGAAGCTAACCGTCTGGGTATTCCCGTATTCGGTATCGTTGATACAAACTCCGATCCTACGAATATCGATTTCGTAATCCCGGCAAATGATGACGCTACTAAGTCAGTAGAAGTTATTCTTGATGCTTGCTGCGCTGCTATGCAGGAAGGTCTGGAAGAACGTAAGGCCGAAAAGGTAGACATGGAAGCTGCCGGTGAAGCTCCTGCCAACAAAGGTAAGAAGAAAGCTACAAAAGCAAGACTCGACAAGTCCGACGAGGAAGCAATCAATGCCGCTAAGGCTGCTGCTTTCATGAAGGAAGAAGAGGCTTAATCATACTGTTGAGAGTTGAGAATTGAAAGTTGAGAGTTACTTTACGGCAATTCTCAATTCTCTATTCTCAACTCTCAATTACTTTATAAGGATATTATTAACAATTAAAATAAAAAGATATTATGGCTGTAAGTATGGCTGATATAACCAAGCTCCGCAAGATGACCGGTGCTGGTATGATGGATTGCAAAAATGCTTTGACTGAAGCTGAAGGCGATTTCGACAAGGCAATGGAAATTATCCGTAAGAAGGGACAAGCTGTTGCAGCTAAGCGTTCAGATCGCGAGGCTTCTGAAGGCTGTGTGCTGGCTAAGACTACGGGTGACTTTGCCGTTATCATCGCTCTGAAGTGCGAAACTGACTTCGTGGCTCAGAATGTTGATTTCGTGAAACTGACTCAGGATATTCTGGACCTTGCCGTAGCTAACAAGTGCAAGACTCTGGACGAAGTAAAAGCTCTGCCGATGGGCAACGGTACTGTACAGGATGCTGTAACAGACCGTAGCGGTATCACTGGCGAGAAGATGGAGCTGGATGGTTACATGACTGTAGAAGGCGCAAGCACTGTGGTTTATAACCACATGAACAGAAATGGCCTCTGCACTATTGTTGCTTTCAACAAGGCTGTTGAAGAAGGACTGGCTAAGCAGATTGCCATGCAGATTGCTGCCATGAACCCGATTGCAGTAGACGAAGATGGCGTATCTGAAGAAATCAAGCAGAAGGAAATAGATGTTGCTATCGAGAAGACAAAAGCTGAACAGGTACAGAAGGCTGTTGAGGCTGCTTTGAAGAAGGCTGGTATCAACCCGGCTCACGTGGACAGCGAAGACCACATGGAAAGCAACATGGCCAAGGGCTGGATTACTGCTGAAGACGTGGCAAAGGCAAAGGAAATCATTGCTACTGTTTCTGCCGAGAAAGCTGCACATCTGCCTGAACAAATGATTCAGAATATTGCTAAGGGCCGTCTTGGCAAGTTCTTGAAAGAAGTTTGCTTGCTGAACCAGGAAGACATCATGGACGGCAAGAAGACAGTTAGAGAAGTCTTGAAAGAAGCTGATCCTGAATTGAAGGTTGTTGACTTCAAACGTTTTACTTTGCGCGCTGAATAATTCCGCTTAGAAACGATTCTATAAAAAGAAGTGGCCGTATATGGAGTTGAATTCCTAAACGGTCACTTTTTTATGCCTCTACAGTTGCAGTGAGACGGATGATGCGTTTATCCCACGGGCTTGGTTTGCGTGTATCCTTCTGCCTTCAGGAGGTCGATGACACGTTGTTTGAAGTCGCCTTGCACGATGATTTCTCCATCTTTGGCACTTCCGCCTACTCCACATTTACTTTTCAGCAATTTGCCCAGTTCTTTCAGATTATTGTCGGTGCCCACGAAACCTGTGACAAGAGTGACGACTTTGCCACCCCGGTTCTTGCGGTCCAGCTGTACACGCAGGCGTTGTTGTGCAGGGGGGAGGGTAGCTTGCTCCTCATCGTCATTCATCTCATAGTTGTAGTCCGGGTTGGTGGAATAGACTATATTCAACCGTTCTTTCCAATCATTATTCTTCATACTTCTTTCTTTTAAACTTCCCAAAAGTACGATATTATGTGGAATTATGCAATTAGAAATTATGTTAAGCTTTTGTTGCATCCGTGTTACTGATTAGAAAAAAAGCACTACTTTTGCCAATCGCAATATTGAGAACTTAAATAAGAAACTATGAGCAGTCCGTTACAGAAAAAAGAAACCATGAAGGTGCCGGAACCTACCTTGCGCCGGCTTCCGTGGTACCTTTCCAATGTAAAGTTGCTTAGAAAGAAAGGTGAACGCTTTGTTTCCTCTACTCAAATCTCCAAAGAAATCAATATTGATGCTTCCCAGATAGCAAAGGATTTGTCGTATGTCAATATCTCCGGCCGTACTCGTGTGGGGTATGAGATAGATACGTTGATTGCTGTATTGGAAGATTTTCTGGGATTTACCAATATACATAAAGCTTTTCTTTTCGGCGTAGGAAGCCTGGGAGGCGCGTTGTTGCGCGACTCCGGTTTGAATCATTTCGGGTTGGAGATTGTAGCGGCGTTCGATGTAAACCCGGATTTGGTGGGTACGACCTTGAATGGCATTCCTATTTATCACTCCAATGACTTTGAGAAGAAAATGCGCGAATATGATGTCAATATCGGTGTGTTGACAGTACCTATCGAGATTGCGCAGACCATTACGGATACTATGGTGGCCGGCGGCATTAAGGCCGTATGGAACTTTACTCCGTTCCGTATCCGCGTGCCGGAAGATATAGTAGTTCAGAACACCTCGTTGTATGCACATCTGGCTGTTATGTTTAACCGTTTGAACTTTAATGAAATAAAGTAATGAAGATTATTGCGGTAGGGATGAACTATGCACGGCATAATGAGGAGCTGGGGCATACTCAAATAAATCAGGAACCTGTTATCTTCATGAAACCCGATTCGGCCATCCTGAAAGACGGTAAGCCGTTTTTTGTTCCCGACTTTTCCAATGAGGTGCATTATGAGACGGAAGTTGTAGTGCGTATTTGCAGGCTGGGCAAGAATATCGCTCCGCGCTTTGCTCATCGTTACTATGATGCGGTAACGGTAGGTATTGATTTTACTGCCCGTGACTTGCAGAGGAAATTCCGTGAGGCCGGTAATCCGTGGGAGTTGTGTAAAGGGTTTGATAACTCGGCGGCTATCGGTACGTTCATTTCTCCGGAACAAGCCGGCGGTGACTTACAGAAGCTGGATTTTCATCTTGATATAGACGGTAAGGAAGTGCAGCGCGGTAATACGGCAGATATGCTTTTCAAGATAGATGATATAATAGCCTACGTCAGTCGCTTCATGACTTTGAAGATTGGCGACTTATTGTTTACGGGTACGCCGGCCGGTGTAGGACCTGTCGGTATCGGGCAGCATTTGCAAGGTTATCTGGGAGAAGAAAAACTGCTCGATTTCTATATTCGCTGATTTCGGTTGCTTATTGTATCAAAACAAAAGAATCAAAAAGATATGAAGATACGTGTTGGCTTTGGCTTTGATGTTCACCAATTGGTGGCAGGCAGAGAACTTTGGTTGGGTGGCGTGCGTTTGGAACATGAGAAAGGTCTGTTGGGACATTCGGATGCCGACGTATTGATACACGCCATTTGTGATGCATTGCTGGGGGCGGCGAATATGCGTGATATAGGTTATCACTTTCCAGATACGGCAGGTGAGTTCAAAAACATAGATAGCAAGATTCTGTTGAAGAAAACGGTAGAGCTGATAGGTGACAAAGGTTATTCTGTCGGTAATATCGATGCGACAATTTGTGCCGAACGTCCTAAACTGAAAGCGAATATACCTGCCATGCAGCAAACTCTTTCCGCTGTAATGGGGATTGATGAAGATGATATTTCCATAAAGGCCACTACCACGGAAAAACTGGGCTTTACCGGACGGGAGGAAGGTATATCCGCTTATGCAACCGTGTTGATAATGAAAGAATAGTCTGATTTAATCAGGGAGCGGTTACCGCCTTTCCGTTAACCGTCACGTTATCCAATGTCAGATTTACCACATTTTTCATTTGGATGGCTTTCGGGGCTTTCTTTACGGTTATATTTCTCAAGGTGATGTCGTACAGCTTGGCTTCGGGCAGTCCGTTAGCCATGAGAGCCACGCTGTCCACACGGTTGCAGGTTACATCTTCAATGCAGATGTTACGGAACAATGTAGGATGATTGCCGCCCCGGTATCCGTGATAGTTTGTACGGAAATTGATGACACCCCATAGACAGACATCCGCTTCAATGCGGCGCATATTCAGATTCTCAAAATAACCTCCTCTGTCTAAGTTGGACTTGAAGTATATGCCATTGCGGCAACTGTCTATCTTGCAGTCTTCGATATAGATATTTCGTACTCCGCCGGACATCTCGCTTCCGATAGTGATGGCCCAACGTGCGAAGTGGCAGTTGCGGATGATGACATTTTCCGTAGCCTGTCCGATGCGCCAGCCGTCCTGGTCGCGTCCGGATTTGATGGCGATGCCGTCGTCGCCTACATTGAAGTCCATTCCCTCTATCAGTACGTTGGTACTGGATTCCGGGTCGCAGCCGTCATTGTTGTAGTTATTACTGTCGATATATACGTTTCGTACGGTTACGTTGTCACAGAATACGGGGTGGATAATCCAGAAAGGAGAATCGTATATCTTCAAGTCTTCCACCAATACGTTTTTGCAACCGTAAAATTGTATCATACAAGGACGTAGATAATGTCCTTCGCCGAATACGCGTTCGTAGACCGGAACGGAATCGATGCCCATTTGGCGCAGACGGTCTACGGCAGGGCCTTGTATGGCATGCCAGTCGTTGAAGGTCACCGAACCGTTTCCGTCGATAGTACCTTTGCCGGTTACTGCGACATTTGTGCACTGGTATGCGTAGATAAAGGGAGAGTAGTTGAAGCATTCCGTTCCTTCCCATTTAGTCAGTACCATAGGAAGGTAGTCGGCGGCTTCGGTAGAGAATTCCAGACGTGCACCCTCGGCGATGTGCAGGTTGATGTTACTTTTCAGCGTAATGGCTCCTTTGATGAAATAGTTTCCCGCGGGAATCAGTACGGTACCGCCGCCATCGGTGTTACATTGATTGATGGCTTTCAGGATGGCGGGACGGCTGTCGAAAGCTGTATCGTCTTTTGCTCCGTATTCGGTCACATCATAAATCGTATCGGCAAATGCAGGCGGTACGATATTTTTTAGTATTCCGGGTACTTTTGCCCATTCTCCGGTTTCTTTCCGGGGGGATGTGGCAGTGCATGCTACTATCGTCAATAAGAGAAGTAAGCACCAGAGTGCAGATTGTTTTTTCATGGTATTACAGTATCTAAATATGTACAAGGCAAAAATACGGGTTTCTTTCCGGGGAAAGGTGGATGAATTGATGTTTGAAATGGAATTTTTGATTGGATTTGTGCTATTGCCGGATTTTTACATAATTAAGTCGCGTCCATTTGTTTTTTCCAATGGTATAGGTGTTGGCAATACGTGCCGAGGCTATATGGACTGTTTCGTCTATCCGGTAAGCATGCTCCATGGCCGGCAGTTGGCATGAATGCCTGCTTGCCGTACGAGAGCTGATGCGGAAAGTTACAAGATTTCCGGAGGCGTCTTTCAGTTTCAGTATTTGTCGGACATAGAAGTAAGGGGTCGTACCTTTGACCTGCGTCTTATAGGGATCGTCTTCCAGACGGACACTGAAAATGGTTAGAACCAGATTCTCTACTTTTTCTCCCTCTTTGCCGAGATAGCGTCCGATAGACGGTTGTTGGGCTTTTCGTTGCAGGATGTCGATATATACGGAATGATATATCCGGGCGATTTGAGCGAAACGTTCTTGCTTGGGTATTCGGGGGGTGAACTTAAAAGCTATCCAAGTGAGATAGCCGGGATCCACTTGCAGAATCTCGTGCAGGTAATGTCCGTGGTATTTACCGAAAGAGATAATGTCGTCGCCTCTGTTCTGCATTCGTTTGGCGTTATATTCCACTAAAAACAGAGGACGTGAAGAGTAATAACATAAAGTACTGGATATACGTAAGGTTTCGTGTACGTCTTCGTCCAGGTCGAATATGTAAAATATGGATTGCTTTTCGGGTAAGGGGGAGTAAATCCAAAGTGAATAGCGGGGATGGTCCGTTCTTGGCAGTACCACAAGATAAGCGCCAACTTCTTTGAAGGAGGTCTTTTGCCGGTTGTATGCATTGAGCTTTTGATACAACAAGTCTTGTTCTGTGGCGGTGATGCCTGGAATAAGCGGATTTGCCATACATCAATTTGCTTATTCCAAATATACGGAATTTTATTTAGAATCGTATCATCAGTTCCAGTACGATTTTGTCTTGTTCAGATTCTTTTGCAATACTGTTGCGGGCATAGAAATACTTTTCGTAATTCAGACGCAGGTCTGTGCGGAACGCTTTACTGAGACTAAAAGTGATACCGCCTGTCAGTCGCTGGCGTTTGTAGTCGGTGGTGATTAATGAACCGGTTTCCTCGTCGGTTGTTTTGGCGTCACTTTGATCTGTCATCATGTCGTAGCGTAGCAGGAAAGACATTTTATTGAATACTTTCCGCAGGGGAAGGTCGTAATTGATAAATGTGTTTACGGCCTGTACATCTCCGAAGGCGTTGTCGGAGTATTGCTTGTATAGATATTCACCTTCGATATGGAAGCGGTGGAACTCATAGTAAGCGCCGATATCGTATGATTGTACGCGTATCTCTTCCGGCTGTATGCTTTGTACGCTCAGTGTCAGGTTCAGCCCTTTGGTGAAAAGGAATTGGGCTTTGGCGGAATAATTTATTTCTTTATGCCATTCCTTTTGATTGGTCAGTCCCGAACCGTTGTACAGTCCGCCTTCTATCGTGATGGGTAGTTCGGTAGGCAGGGTATATCCCAGTGTGACACCCACATCACGTACGTTACCTACTTGTTTGGCGATGAATGAACGGTTGGCAAAATATTGTTGGTGTGGTGAGCGGTGTGCGTCGATGGTAAAGGGCACACGCATCTGTCCGGCGGTTACTGTCAGCCCTTTTGCCGGAAACAGGCGTGCATAGGCATCGAGCATTTTGATGCTTCCTTCGTCCGACAGGTCGATTTCGGCTTTATAGGCCACAATCGGTAAGACATTACCGGTGACACTGACACGTGCGTTTCGCACTTCAAAGCGTCCGGCGCCCATAGTGGTCTGGTATTCGTATTTGGAGCGGATGGTTCCATGAATTTCGGGCAGATAGTCTTTTGTTTCCAGTTTTTCCTTGTTTATCTTCTTTCCGTCCTCGTTGTTGTAGGCACTTTGGGCTTTCGCCGTAAAGGGCAGCAGGATGATGAGCAGCATCAATGCGCTTTTTTTCATAATTTGTTGTTGTCGATTTATTTACGGCGGCAAAGATACGGTCATATATGTTGTGTTTTTATGTCATATACGTTTCGTTTTTGTTACAAAATCAGAGAGAAAACTATATGTATCTATGTGAAGTCTTGCTAAAAAGGCGGGGCTTTTCTCTGTCTTCTACTCGAAAACCCGTATTTTTGCAGGCTAAAAAGATGAATATCCGAGAAATGAACAAGATAGAAAAGCGAGTGCTGGTTGGTATGAGCGGTGGTATTGACAGTACCGCTACATGTTTGATGCTGCAAGAACAGGGCTACGAGATAATCGGCCTTACGATGTGGGTGTGGGGAGACGAACCGTTAGAGGCCCGTCAACTGGCTCGGAGTATGGGCATTGAACATCATGTGGCTGACGAACGTGAGGCCTTTCGCAATGTGATTGTTCGGAATTTTATAGATGAATACCGACAGGGGCGGACACCCAATCCTTGTGTGATGTGCAACCCTCTGTTTAAGTTCCGTATTCTTACGGAGTGGGCGGATAAATTGAATTGCCGGTATATTGCTACAGGGCACTATACCCGTTTGGAAGAACTGAATGGGAAAATATACATAGTCGCCGGAGACGATGAGAAGAAAGATCAGTCTTATTTTCTTTGGAGACTGGGGCAGGATGTTTTGAGACGCTGCCTTTTTCCATTAGGAGCATATACAAAATTGCAAGTACGTGATTACCTGCGGGATAAAGGTTATACGCTGAAGGCCGAAGAAGGGGAAAGCATGGAAGTCTGTTTCATAAAGGGAGATTATCGGGATTTTCTGCGCGAACATTCTCCGGAGATAGACGATGAAGTAGGACCGGGCTGGTTTGTCAATTCGGAAGGGGTGAAGTTGGGAGAACATAAGGGCTTTCCTTACTATACCATCGGACAACGGAAAGGACTTGAAATCGCATTGGGAAAACCCGCTTATGTGTTGAAAATCAATCCGCAGAAAAATACCGTAATGCTGGGAGATGCAGAGCAACTCAAAGCGGAATATATGCTTGCGGAACAGGATAATCTGATTGATGAGGGAGAGGTTTTCGGAAGCAGTGGACTGACGGTTCGCATCCGTTATCGCAGTAAGCCGGTTCCTTGTTCGGTAAAACGCCTGGAAGACGGACGGTTACTGGTACATTTTGAGGCGGAAGCATCTGCCATTGCACCGGGACAGTCTGCTGTATTCTACATCGGAAAACGGGTGGCAGGCGGTTCGTTTATCGCTTCGCAACGGGGTATCGGTATGTATATTTAGAGAATTAAGAATGGAAATTTGAAAATAAAAAGAGATTGATGAGGAAGAGATTAATTATTCTTTCAGTTTTAGCGTTGTTTGTGGCAGGTGCATCGGCACAGCAAGATACGTTGAAATATCGTATTAGTTTAAGAGACAAGGCAGCTACCGTTTATTCATTGGAACGTCCGGAACAGTTTCTTTCGGAGAAAGCCATTGCAAGACGCCAAAAACAGAATCTGGCGATTGACTCCACCGATCTGCCGGTTTGCCGTAAATATATCGATGAAATACGCAGACAAGGAGTGAATATCGTGGTTGCGGGAAAATGGGAAAACTTTGTTACGGTTTCCTGCAATGATTCTACTTTGATTAACCGTATTGCCGCATTGCCGTTTGTACGTACTGCGGAAAAGGTATGGACTGCTCCGAAAATGAGTGAAGGGACGAGGGTCGCAACACGTGATTCTGTAATTAATGCGCCGAAGATATACACTGACAGTATTTACGGACCTGCTATCACCCAAATTCAGTTGAGCAATGGAGATAAATTGCATGATGCCGGATTTAAGGGGCAGGGAATGACGATTGCTGTCATTGATGCCGGATTTCATAATTTGGATAAGATAACGGCAATGCGGAATATCCGCGTTTTAGGTGTTAAAGATTTTGTCAATCCTCAGGCGGATTTATTTGCTGAGAGCAGTCATGGATTGAGTGTGCTTTCTTGTATCGGAATGAACCGGCCGGGTATTATGACGGGTACCGCACCTGAGGCTTCTTTTTGGCTGCTTCGCAGTGAGGATGAATATTCCGAGCATTTGGTAGAGCAGGACTATTGGGCTGCCGCCGTAGAATTTGCCGATAGTGTGGGTGTGGACGTGCTTAATACCTCTTTGGGATATTATGCTTTCGATGATAAATCGAAAAATTATAAATACCGTGATTTGGATGGACGCCATGCTTTGATGTCCCGTCAGGCCTCACATATAGCTGATAAGGGTATGGTGTTGGTGTGCAGTGCCGGTAATTCGGGAATGGGGGCTTGGAAAAAGATAACTCCTCCGGGAGATGCTGAGAATGTATTGACGGTAGGCGCTATCAACAAACAAGCGGTACTGGCTCCGTTCTCTTCTATCGGCAATACGGCCGATAACCGGATTAAGCCGGATGTTGTAGCTGTGGGTGAAGGAGCGGATGTGATTCGTACGGACGGAAATCAAGGCAAAGCAAACGGGACTTCTTTTTCTTCGCCCATCATGTGTGGAATGGTGGCTTGTTTATGGCAGGCATGTCCCCGGCTGACCGCGAAGGAACTGATTGAATTGGTTCGTACTTCCGGTGACCGTGCCGACTATCCGGATAATATCTATGGTTATGGTGTGCCGGATATGTGGAAAGCTTATAATAGTTATAAGCAAAAGAAGTAAAAAAACAGAAACCTTGAAACCTATACTTTATATTTAAAAACGTGGATGCATTATCACTATACGACTTGAATGCTCTGGTACGCCGAAGCTTGGAACAATGTCTGCCTGATACCTATTGGATACAGGCGGAATTAAGTGATGTACGTACCAACAGCACCGGACATTGTTATCTGGAGTTCGTACAGAAGGATGCCCGTAGTAATAGTTTGATAGCCAAGGCAAGGGGGACAATATGGTCGAATGTATTTCGTCTGTTGAAACCTTATTTTGAGGAAGCCACAGGACAGGCATTTGTTTCGGGTATCAAAGTGTTGGTGCAAGTTACCGTCAGCTTCCATGAGCTGTATGGATACAGTCTTACGGTACAGGATATAGACCCCACCTATACTTTGGGTGATATGGCTCGTCGTCGTAAGGAAATTCTGAAACAATTGGAAGAAGAAGGGGTACTCACTTTAAATAAAGAATTGAAAATACCTCGCTTGCCGCAGCGTATCGCGGTTATTTCTTCCCCAACCGCTGCCGGATACGGTGACTTTTGCCACCAGTTACAAAATAATCCGGGAGGTTTTTACTTCCATACGGAGCTTTTTCCGGCATTGATGCAAGGTGAGCGTGTTGAAGAATCTGTTTTGGCTGCTTTGGACAAGATAAACTCCCGCTTGGATAATTTCGATGTAGTGGTCATTATTCGTGGAGGTGGAGCAACCTCCGACCTTTCCGGGTTTGATACTTATTTGCTCGCGGCGGCCTGTGCGCAGTTTCCTTTACCTGTTATTACAGGTATCGGGCATGAGCGTGACGATACGGTGATTGATTCTGTAGCCCACACCCGTGTCAAGACTCCTACTGCTGCTGCGGAATTCCTGATAGACTGTATGAATGACGCTGCCGATGAGTTGGATTTGTTGGCTGCCCGTTTATACGATGGTGCCCGGAATTTGCTGATGCAAGAACATCAGAGGTTAGTATCCTGTAAGAATCGTATTCCTTCCGCTGCTTATAGTTGTATATCGGATGCGAAATTAACTTTACTTACCGTTCGAAAAGATATTGTACAAGCTGTAACGTCTTCTTTGTTTCGTCAACATCATCGGCTGGAACTACTTCAACAGCGGTTGATGGATGCTTCCCCGGAAAAACAATTGGCCCGTGGTTACAGTATTACATTGAAAAACGGTAAAGCTGTAAAGAATACTTCTCTCCTAAACGAGGGTGATGAAATCATCACTCGATTGTATCACGGAGAAGTGATTTCAGTAGTAACGAATAAATCGTCAAAAAATAAATAATCCTATGCCTACACCCAAGAAAAAAGAGACGTATTCCCAAGCAATGGAACGGCTGGAGAAAATTGTCAGTCAGATAGACAACAATGAGTTGGAAATAGATGCACTTGCCGAAAAGATAAAAGAAGCGAATGAAATCATTGCATTTTGTAGTGATAAATTGACCAAGGCAGATTGTGAGGTCAAAAAACTTTTATCGGATAAACAGCAAGATTAAACAACCTGGAACGGCTTTTTGTTAGCTCGATTTTTAATGTATTAATATTATATAACTCTTTTAGAGGCTGAAAGAGAAGATTCTGCTTTTTCTTTATTATTATAATAATTAATTTCGCTGGCGAATTTGTTTAAGATAAATAATAAATTGTAAAAGGTGGAGGACTTTGCTGACTTTGATTTCTTTTTTAAAGAATATTATGTCCCTCTTTATTCCTATGCACATTCTCTCATTAACAATTGGGAAGTAAGCCGTGATATAGCGAGTGATGCTTTTGAATATATATGGAAGAATTTTGATAGGATAGAGAAGGCCACGGCTAAGTCGTATCTCTTTATATATGTACGCAATCGCTCTATCGACTATCTGAGACACCAAGACATACATTACGCTTATGCTGAATTCTCTCAGAAATTGTATGAAAATTATACTGAAGTGGAATTTAAGGAACAAGACGAACGTATGGTGAAGATTCAGAAAGTATTGGATGGAATGACACCGCATACGAGACACATCCTGGAAGAGTGCTATCTACATGAGAAGAAATATAAAGAAGTAGCCGCAGAATTGAATATAAGCATAAGTGCGGTTAGAAAACATATTGTTAAAGCCTTGAAAGCAATTCGGGAAGAATTTGCTAAATAAACCTAAAAAATAGGCTAAACGGTTCAAAATAAGTTTTATAAACGCAATTATAATAGAGTATTAACTAATTAGCGGATTTATGAGTAATCAAGATAGTACATCTGAATTTGAGAAAGCATTGGATTTAATGGAGAGCTCATCCGATATTTCTGATAAGAAATGGGAAGATTTGGAAGATGCGGAGACATTAGATGCCTGTAAGGATTTGATGGATGTCAGATTTCTTTTACATAAGCACCAAGCTTCCGGTATGGTCGACGTTGAGGCTGAGTTAGCCCGCTTGAAAGGCAGACGCAATAGGAAAAAATATCTTAAGATGTTTTGGATATGGAGCGGTTCGGTGGCAGCTATCTTGGTAGGAGCTTTTTTCTCATTGAATTATCTATTTAATGTACCGGTTACTTCGCCTAAATCAGTCACGGTGTTTGCTGCAGATCCGAATGAGCAGCGTATTGTTCTGGAATTAAATGACGGCAAGCAGTTCTTTTTGGACGATGAGCCTAAAAAAGAAAACAAACAGGTGGAAAAACGGCGAACTCTTGATTATACCAATCTGGCAAAGACTTCCGTTCCGGTAGTAAAAAAAATGTTGCAGACTCATTCTATTGTAATTCCCAGAGGCGAGACATTCAAATTGATTCTTTGTGATGGTACGGAGGTTTGGCTGAATGCCAATAGTAAATTGGTTTATCCTACCGCTTTTATAGAAAAGGAACGTACGGTTTTTCTTGAAGGAGAAGCGTACTTTAAAGTTACAAAAGACGCAAAGCCTTTTATCGTAAAGACAGATTATTTGCAGACTAAGGTTCTAGGAACAGAATTTAATGTGAAAAGTTATACGGCTGAAGACAGCCATGTAACACTGATTAGCGGTAAAGTACAGGTTCGCAGTCATGAAAATGCACGTTTTGTGGATTTGGAACCGGGTAAAGACGCCATGCTTCTTTCCGATGGATTGTTTGAGGTGAAAGAAGTAAACAGTGAAGCCTATACTTATTGGAAAGACGGATATTTCTATTTTGACGAACTGCCGTTGGCGGATATCATGAAGTCTATCGGACGTTGGTATAATGTGAACGTTACATTTAGAAATAAAGAAGCCATGGCATATCGCATACATTTTATGTCCAATCGCCAAAGCGGCATCGAAGAAACTATTCGTTTAATGAATCGTTTAAAAAAGGTAACGTTAACACTTTGTGAGAATACAGTCTATGTTGACTAAATGAATGCATATTTTGTGTAAATTCTTCCATATTGTAGATGCTTTTTAGAGAAAAAGTTTCATGAATCGAAAAAAATAAGGAAAAGAGGTGTCTTGTTATTCAAGTCGTACGCACTATTAATAAATGAAGCTTCGCTAATATTATTAAAAATAAACGTATGATGAGAAGAAAGAGGTACTTATTATTTCCGCTTTTCTTTTTCCTATTTTGGCTTCCGTTCTGTGCGGAAGCTCAAGTGAGTGAGAAGAAACTTACGGTAGAGTTTAAAAATGAAGAGCTATCTTCCGTATTTAAACAGTTAAGCAAAATTTCGGGTTATAAAATCCTTTTTACGTATGATGATGTGAAGCCATATACGTATAGCGGTGTCATCAAGGATAAAAATATCCGGGAGGCTTTGGATATTGTCCTGTCGGGTAAGAAACTTGAGTACAATATCGATAAGGAATTTATTACCATTACAACGAAAGGCCCGTCCAAACAGGCTAAAGTATATACGGTAAACGGTGTTGTGTTGTCGGCTGATGATGGTGAACCGCTTATCGGAGCTACCGTTATGGTGAAAGGTACTTCTACCGGTGTGCTAACGGATATGGACGGTAAATTTACATTACCTAATGTGTCCAGTCGTTCCAAGTTGGAATTTTCCTATGTAGGTATGCTGCCGCAGTCGCTTTCTCCCTCACCGACAATGAAAGTGTCTCTGCAATCGGATGTACAGACACTGTCGGAGGTTGTTGTGACGGGTATGCAGCGTATGGATAAACGTATGTTTACCGGCGCTACCGACCAGTTAAAGGCAGAAAATATAAAAATGGATGGTATGGCGGATATCAGCCGCGGTCTGGAAGGACGTTCGGCCGGTGTCTCCGTACAAAACGTATCCGGAACTTTCGGTACGGCGCCCAAAATTCGCGTACGTGGCGCAACTTCCATTTATGGTAGTTCCAAGCCTTTGTGGGTTGTTGATGGAGTTATCATGGAAGATGCTATCGAGGTGGGAGCAGACGATCTTTCTTCCGGTGATGCCGAAACATTGATCAGTTCCGCTATCGCAGGTTTAAATCCGGATGATATCGAAAGTTTTCAAATCCTGAAAGACGGTTCGGCAACGTCTATTTATGGTGCACGTGCTATGGCGGGTGTAATTGTCGTGACTACTAAAAAAGGTTCGGCCGGAGTACATAAAATCAGTTATACAGGCGAGTTTACTACCCGTATGATTCCCAGTTATAAAGAGTTCAATATTATGAATTCTCAGGAACAAATGGGTATTTATAAGGAACTGGAGCAGAAAGGCTGGTTGAATAATAGCGATACTTACCGTGCCAAGAACAGCGGTGTATATGGTAAAATGTACCAGCTGATAAATCAGTATAATGAGACTACCGGACAATTCGGTCTCGCGAACACGACAGCAGCGCGCAACTCTTATTTGCGTCAGGCGGAGATGAGAAATACGGATTGGTTTGACGCTTTATTCTCTAATAACATTATTCAGAACCATTCGGTCAGTATTACTTCCGGTTCGGAAAAAGCATCTTATTATGCTTCATTGAGTGCCATGTCCGATCCGGGTTGGTACAAGCAGAGTGAAGTCAGACGCTACACCGCTAATCTGAATACTACTTACAATATGTATAAGAATCTGTCTGTGAACATGATTGCCAATGCTTCTTATCGTAAACAGAAAGCACCGGGCACATTGAGTTCGGAGATTAACGCGGCGAGCGGAGAGGTCAGTCGTCAGTTTGATATCAATCCATATTCTTACGCGTTGAACACCTCGCGTGCGTTGGACCCTTCGGTTGACTATACAACAAACTATGCTCCATTCAATATATTGCATGAATTGGATAATAACTACATTGATTTAAACGTTGTTGATGTAAAGTTCCAGGGTGAAATGCGTTGGAAAGTAATTCCGGGATTGGAAATCAGCGCTTTGGGTTCGGTAAAATATCAGGCTTCCTCGCAGGAGCATAATATCAAGGATGATTCCAATCAGGCAACGGCCTATCGTACCGGTATGGATGATGCGACGATACGTGATGCGAATAATCTGCTTTATACCAATCCGGATAATCCGTATGCATTGCCTATCACTGTTTTGCCGGAAGGCGGTATCTATCAACGGAAGGATTATCGTATGCTTGGAATTGACTTTCGTGGTACTTTGTCATGGAATCACATGTTTAAAGAAAAGCACATGACTAACTTGTTTGCCGGTCTTGAAGTGAATAATCTGGAGCGTTCGCAGAATTATTTTCAGGGTTGGGGTATGCAATATACTATGGGGGAGATACCTTATTACGTATATGAGTATTTCAAGAAAGGTATTGAAGCCGGAGAACCTTACTATGGTTTAAGCCATTCAACCACCCGTAGCGTGGCCGGATTTACTAATTTGGCTTATTCTTATGACGGTCGTTATACATTAAACGGAACTTTCCGTTATGAAGGAACAAACCGTATGGGACGGAGCCGTTCTGCCCGTTGGTTGCCTACTTGGAATATTTCAGGTGCGTGGAATGTGCATGAAGAGGATTTCTTTGATAAAGCTTTTGCGCCTGCCTTGTCACACTTGACGTTGAAAGCGTCTTATTCATTGACAGCCGACCGTGGTCCGGAGTATGTGACCAATTCACAGGCAATTATCATGAGTTATTCTCCTTATCGTCCTTTTACGGACGGACAGGAAACCGGACTTTATGTTTCTGACCCGGAGAACAGTGAACTGACTTATGAGAAAAAGCACGAGTTGAACATCGGTGCGGATATGGGTTTCTTAAACAACCGCATCAATTTTGCGGTGGACTGGTACAAGCGTAATAACTACGATTTGATAGGTATCATCGCTACGCAAGGTGTAGGCGGTACTATCTATAAATATGCCAATATCGCTTCCATGAAGTCGCATGGTGTTGAGTTCACGCTTTCTACCAAAAATGTAAAGTCGCAGTCGTTCTCATGGAATACGGACTTCATCTTCTCTTACGCGAAAAATGAAGTAACCGATTTGAAGTCACGTGCCAGCATGATGGAACTTGTATCAGGAAACGGTTTTGCCATGCAAGGATATCCTGTACGCGGCTTATTCTCCATTCCATTTGCAGGATTGGATAAGAACGGTATTCCTCAATATTTGATTAATGGAGAAGTTACCAGTACGAATATTGACTTCCAGACACGTGAGAATTTGGATTATTTGAAGTACGAAGGTCCTACCGATCCGACTATAACGGGTAGTTTAGGTAATATCTTTACCTATAAAGGGTTTAAGCTGAATGTCTTTATGACATATTCATTCGGTAATGTAGTCCGCATGAATCCTTGTTTCAGCTACCAGTATTCGGATTTGTCTTCTATGCCTCGTGAGTTTAAGAACCGCTGGACAGTACCGGGTGATGAGGCTCGTACAAATATTCCGGCTATCATCTCCAAACGGCAGTATTATGAAAACCAGAACTTGGTGTATGCTTACAATGCTTACAATTATTCAACAGAGCGTATCGCCAAAGGTGATTTCATTCGTATGAAGGAGATTTCTCTTGCCTATGAATTTCCAAAAGCCTGGATAGAACCGGCCAAGATATCCAACCTGTCACTGAAGTTGCAGGCTACCAACCTCTTCCTCATTTATGCGGATAAGAAGTTGAACGGACAGGACCCGGAATTCTTTAATACCGGTGGTGTTGCCGCTCCGGTACCTCGCCAATTTACATTGACGCTTAGAGTAGGTTTTTAATTCATAATAAAAACAGAAAAGATGAAACATAAACATTTATATATAACAGCATTCTTTGCAACAGCTCTATTTGCTTCCTGTTCCGATTATCTGGATGAATTGCCGGATAATCGGACAGAACTGACTACCGAGGAAAGCGTAACCAGAATACTGGTTTCTGCCTATCCTACAACTACAAGTTGCGAAATTGGTGAGTTGCATAGTGATAATATTGATGAAAACAGTAATTTATACACTTACCTTTTCCGCTTGAACGAACACATGTATCATTGGCGGCAAACCACTGAAGAGGATCAGGATTCACCGCATGCTTTGTGGATTGACTGCTATAATTCTATAGCATCGGCGAACCAGGCGTTAAAGGCTATTGAGCGTATGGATAATCCGGAAAGTCTGCAACCGCAAAAAGGGGAAGCGTTGCTTTGCCGTGCATACAATCATTTTCTGCTCGCGACGATTTTCTGTAAGGCATATACCTCTACTCATGCAGAACAGGATTTAGGTATTCCGTATATGGATGAGTTAGAAACTACAGTAAATCCGAGTTACGATAGAGGCACACTTGCCACAACCTATCAACGGATTGCCGCAGATATTGAAGAAGGATTGCCACTGATAGACGATAATATTTACAGCAAGGCGAAATACCATTTCAACAAGAAGGCGGCGTACGCTTTTGCAGCTCGTTTTTATCTTTATTATATGCAATCGGACTTTTCTAATTGCCGGAAAGTGATAGAATATGCCGATCGTGTATTAGGTAGTAATGCGGCTGAAAGCTTGCGTGATTGGAAAGCGCTTGGAATGCTTTCTTCCAATCGTTCAGTACAGCCTAATGAGTATGTAAATGCTGATAATCAAGCTAATTTATTGTTGATTTCCGCTGATTCATATTGGCCGCTGGTTGCTGATCCGGGATATGCTCCATGCGAAAAATATTGCAGTAATGATATTACGGCTGCCGAGACCTGTAAGTCTACCGGACCATGGGGCTCACAAACTAATTACTGGCAAGAACCTTTTGCACCGGGTGGCTCTATTAAGAATGGTTTCCGCCGATTGGCTTTGTATCAGGAATATTCAACGTCGGGTGATAGTTATACGGGGCATATGGTATTGCCGGCATTTACAACTGACGAAACTTTACTTTGCCGGGCGGAAGCATACACTTTACTGAAACAGTATGACAAAGCGGCTGCAGATATTGATGCATGGCAGAAAGCTTTTACAAAAAATACGACCACCCTTACAAAAGAATCGATTAATAGCTTCTATGCGGCATTAAGTTATTATACCCCGGAGAATACGGCTAATCCTTCTGTCAAGAAAGAACTCCATCCGGCTTTTACGTTGGAACAAGGAATGCAAGAGAATTTGATTCATTGTATTCTGCATGCGCGCCGTATTCTGACATTGGAGGAAGGATTGCGTTGGCAGGATATAAAACGTTATGGCATTGTTATTTATCGTCGTTATTTTGAAGGAAGTACATTGGTACGTATCACTGATACAATGGGAGTAGACGATCCTCGTCGGGCTGTTCAATTGCCTTCCAATGTCATAACGGCAGGAATGGAACCTAATCCAAGAAATGATTAAAAATAAAAAGAGAGATATGAAAAGATATATTGTATATAGTTTATTGGTACTGACTGTATCCCTGCTGTTTGCTTCCTGTAATCAAGATACGGATATTGATTATAATAATAGCATCTTTACGGAAGAAAACGAACCGGAAGAAAGTGCTTTTGACAAATGGGTGATAAGTAATTACACGAATCCGTATAACATTTTGCTGAAGTATCGCATGGAGGATAAAGAGAGCGATATGACTCACGTATTGGTTCCGGCTACTTATGAAAAATCAGTGGTGTTAGCCAAGATTGTTAAACATGTTTGGTTGGAGGCTTATGATGAAACCACCGGTAATCCGAACTTTCTACGGCATTATGTCCCTAAAATCTTACATTTTATTGGTTCTCCGGCTTATGAAGATAATGGAACAATGGTAGTTGGTACAGCAGAAGGCGGTATGAAGATTACCTTATATAATGTAAACGATATCGATCCGGAAAATATCGATGTTAATATGCTGAATGAATACTATTTCCAGACTATGCATCATGAGTTTGCGCATATTTTGCATCAAACCAAGAACTTCGACCTTTCCTTTGAACGAATTACGGAGAATAGCTATGTTGGCTCCGACTGGTATATCAAGACAGACCCGGTAACAGGAGTTAGCACTTCACGTAGTGATTCGGATGCTTGGAAAGAAGGGTTTGTTACAGCTTACGCGATGAGCGAACCTCGCGAAGATTTTGTAGAAAATATTGCAATGTATGTAGTCAATACGGAGGCATATTGGAATAATATGCTTGCTAATGCAGGTGATACGGGAAGGGCGCTGATTGAACGTAAGTTCGACATTGTCTACGATTATATGCTGCAGACTTGGGGTATTGATTTGGATCGTTTACGTCAGGTTGTGCTTCGCCGTCAGGGTGAAATTGCTAATGGTGAACTTGATTTAAGTGTAATCAAATAAAAAGAATGAGATATGAAGAATAAGATTACTAAATATATATTGTTAGCTTTTACCTGCTTGGGCTTGCAAGCATGCCTTTTCCAAGAAGACGATATCTTTGAGAAGTCTTCTGCCAACCGGGCTTCTGAAAATGTAGCCGAATTGCAAGAGCTGCTGGTAAATGTTCCTAATGGCTGGAAAATGGAGTACTATCCGGGTACGGACTATTCTATGGGTGGAATTACTTTATTATGCCGTTTTGATGGCAATAATGTAACGGTAATGTCCGAAGTCGGTTCTGCCAAAACAGCATCAGGGAAGGAGGCCTCTTCACTTTATAAAATCACCTCTGAAGAAAGTACAGTCTTGACTTTCGATAGTTTCAATGAATTCGTTCATTGTTTCTCGGAGCCGGTAATGGGCATGAATACTAATTTGGAAGGTGATTATGAATTTGTCTATATGGGGCAAGAAGACAATAAAGTCTTTTTGCAAGGCCGTCGATATCATAATACTATGGTAATGACCCCACTTACTCAAGGAATCAGTTGGAAAGATTATATTAATCAGTTGAATCTGATAGAGAGAGAGGCATTCTTAAAAACTTATTCCCTTATGGTTGGGGGACAGAAAATAGGAAATGCGGTTCGTACATCCCATCTTTTTTCTTTAACCGTCGATGGGCAGACCGGTAATGTTGCTCCTTTCATCTATACTCCGGAAGGAATTCGTTTTAAAGATGCGATAAGTCTTCAAGGGAAAAACGCGCAGAACTTTGTATGGAACAAAGCGGATATGACATTTACTTGTTCGGACGAAGGAGCTACAAATGTTGTTTTGAAGGCATCTTATCCTCAGAATTATACATCTTATGAAGACTATTTGGGTTTCTATTATATGTTTTATAAAGAATATGACCAATATAACGAAGCAGAAGATAAAGTTGATTTTAAGCCGGGATATACGGTTGTTGAGCTGCGGCAAAAAGTGGAAGGCGAGAGCTTTATGCTGGTAAGCAGTAAGTTGGAAGCAGAAGCGGCCGATATTGTTGTAACTTACGACAAGGCTACAGGCCGACTGATAATAAAACCTCAGGATGTAACGGTTATGGGTTATCCGGGGGCTTTGGTCATAGGGTTTGAACAAGGTTTTCTACCTGCTCATTACGGACTTGATCTTGGAAATTTAGCGCCTCTTACAGAAATGGAGATGGGGTTGGTAGGTATTCCTGAAGGCTCTGGGGATGACTTGACACTTTCTTTTGTGGAGTATGGTAATGTATTCTCTTCAATGACTGGTGAAACTGCTACTTCTTTGATATTCACAGCTTACGACAATGAGAATTTCTCTACCAATAGTTATTTGGGCTTAATTGAATGGTACGATTCGATACAATTGCAAAAGTATTAATGTGAAGAATAGTCTGATTATGAAAAAAGTAATAAACATAATTTTGATAGTATGCTGTGTCTTGATAGCAGGATGTAGCGATGATGATAATGCGTCATCTACTTTAAAGATAGTAAAAGCGGATGTTAATATAAAAGCTGCCGGTGGAGATGCGACTATTGAATTGCAATCGGTGCTTCCGGTAGAGGTTACTGTTGATGCAGAATGGTGTAAAATAGCTGAACAGACGACAAGCCTGGTGAAATTTTCGGTAGAAGCTAACACTGATTTTCCGGGACGTTCTGCTCTAATTACGATTTCTGATGGTATGGAAAAGCAGACATTGACACTTGTGCAAGAAGGTGCCGTATTTATTTATAATGAGTCGGAGCAAGTACAACGTGTCGATAATGAAGGAGCTTCATTACCTGTTGAAGTGTATGGCTCTTTCCCTTGTGAAGTAACTATATCGGAGGCTGACAGGAGCTGGCTGTCCTATGTACCGGCAGAAGATGGCAAGGGGGGCTCTTTTGTTGTTGCAAAAAATACAACGGGAGCTATGCGTGGTAGTATTGTTGAAGTGACTTGTGGAGAACGTACTTATAGTTATGCTATTATGCAATATGATGTAGTCGATTTGTTGGGAATTTATCAGGGACAATACATCTCTTTATTAGACCAACAGACTTATGGCCTGTCCAATGTTGTGATTTCAGGACCGGATGCTTCCGGTGTTTATACTATCGATGGATTGCTTGAAGGTGAAACCGGTTGTGCAATAAAAGCGACTTATGAAAATAATATGTTTTCTATCAGTGCGGGGCAAAAACTGAAAGCATACGATGAGGTTCCCACATTTGATATTCATTTCGGTTTAATGAATCTGAGCGCCCGTTCTTATTGGACTTCTGAATATACGGTAGGACTGGTTCCTGTATTTGTAGAGGGTGCCGGTATCGGGCTTTCATTTGAAGATAACGGTGGTATACCGAATACATTTGCAGGTTTGTCTTTCTCTTTATTTAGGGGTGAGACGTATTACGATGATTATGAGATACTGCTAAGATGCTTACTGTATAGACCGAATTAGTAATAACCACAATAAAATTGTTATGAGTATGAAAAAGAGTTTATTCTTATGCGGTGCACTATTTGCGCTGACAGCATTTGTCGGTTGTAGTGATGATGATGACCCTAAAGTAGAGGCACCGACTTTAAAATTGTCGACTAATGTGGTAACTGTTTCTGCGGATGGAACAGGAGCTGTAGTTGAGGTAACGACTAATCAGACATCTTGGAAAGCTTCACGTCCGGAAGCGGATGTATGGTGTGTCTTGAAGCAAGAAGATAATAAATTGTCAGTCAGTGCTACTGCCAATGAAACACTTACGGCGCGTACTACCAAAGTAACAGTAATTGCAGGTACGGGTTCTGATGCTAAGACTGAAGAAATAACAGTTACCCAGTCTGCTGCTAATGCCTATTTGACTGTCGAAGGTTTGGAAGCCGATGTCCCTGTCAGATTGGATGCTGCAGGTACGGCAATTGAATTTACTATTAACACAAATGCTGCGACATGGAGTGCTACTCGTCCTGAAACAGATATATGGTGTACTTTGACTCAGGACGGTAATAAACTTAAAATTCAAGCTGAGGCTTATACGGAAGATGCGGAACGCACTACGAAAATTACAATTAGTGGAGGAGCGGAGCCGGTATCCTTTGATGTAGTTCAGAAAGGTGAAGTTCCTGCTGCACCGATATACGCTATAACTATACCTACTGACTTTAGTAAGAGTTATGTTCAGAAAGTGATGGTGAATGGGGTGAAGGTAGCAGAAATCTGTAAAGAGTATTTGCGGAGTACAGCAGAAGGCGCTGAGGTTGATGCACAGATGATAGTTATTTATCCAATGACTAATGGCCAAACTGATTTAACTAAAGGTTTGGTTATAGATAACGGAGGAACTGTTGTTTGGGATGTTGAAAACAATAAATGTACTTATACAATGGGTACTTTAACCGATGTTTTAACAACTGTATATATGTGCGAGGGTACTTTATTGACTGATACAGAGTCTACTAATGTGATTGCTGCAACCGTAGAACCAGATTTATTGGTTGATGTTCGTCCTGGTGATACTAAATGGAGTTATAAAATAGTAAAGATTGGAACCCAATACTGGATGGCTGAGAATTTGAAAGCTAGATATTATATAAATGGGACTTCAATACCTATGCTCAAAACAGCTACGGAATGGAAGAATGCAACATCAGGTGCATATCGAAATCCAGATTTTCAAACAGAAAACTTCTTAGACTATGGAGCCTCATATAATGGATATGCAGTAATTGAAGAGAATGGATTAGCTCCTAGTGGATGGGGTATACCAGAACGTAATGATTTAAATCGGTTGAAGACATATATAGGGACTTCCGCTGGAACAAAATTGAAATCTATATCAGGTTGGGCTAATAATCCTGGAACTAATATCTCTGGATTTAATGTTTTGCCGGCTGGACAGTATAATCCAACAGCGGAAACTGATGGAATAACTACTTCTGCCTTTTTTTGGAGTAAAACGGTGAATAAAGACCCTCTCTTTAGAACAGAAGGCTTAGCATATGTTTCTTTGTCTGATACAGATTCGGGAAAGAATAATTTTACAATATCTCCAGAGAATGCTCCCCACTCTTATAATTATGGTCATACGATTCGTTGTTTGAAAAAATAGTTATTTGCTAACAATTGATAAAGGAAAAATAACTCATAACAACAAACATATTAAATACCTATGAAGAGATTACTATGGATTTTTATAATGGCTGTTTCTATACTTGTTTCAGGATGCTCTGATGAAGGAACACAACAAATCAGTTGTGCTATTCAAGTTCCATCCGATGGAGAAACAATCCAGGTAAGAGCCGGTGAAAAGTTATTTATTAGGGGATATGGAAAGACCGATCATGGTCAAATTGTATCTGCAGAACTGAAAGTAGCGGGTTCGGTGATACCGGATGTTACTACAGTACCTTTTTATTATGGTTATTCGTTGCCGGAAGACCAAGCTGCAGGTGAATTGAAAGTAGAATTGACTGTACAAGGAGAGACTGGAGTAACTGCCTCTACTTCGTCTACTGTTATATTAGCTATTGACCTCGGACCTCAACCACCTAAAGTTGGTACAATGACGGATAGCCGTGATGGTATCGTTTATAAGACGGTACAATTAGGAAATCAGCTTTGGATGGCTGAAAATCTTCGGTATCTGCCGCAACAAGATTATGATGTATCATCCACCGATCCTAAATATTATGTAATGTTGGATTATGATGCGACAACAGAATTAGGGCAAGGATTTTTGGATGCTTACGGCGCTTATTATAATGTACCTGCTGCTTTACAAGGTCATGCTTTACAAAGCATGGAGTCTACACAGAAGATACAAGGTGTGTGTCCGGAGGGATGGCATATACCTTCAATAACAGAATGGCGTAATTTAGCTCAATATGTCGTAGATGCAAAAATGGCTGCTTCAATTAATGGTGTTGTCGATGAGACAGCTGTGGGTAAAGCTTTAGCTTCTACAACAATGTGGAAACTGCCTTTTGATACGGAAGATGCACCTTTGCCTACTTGGATTGGAGAAGCTATGGAAGAAAATAATGCAACACAGTTCAATGGAATACCTACAGGCTTTAGAGCGTGTGCAGGAGAAGAAGCATGGATGGATTTGACATATAGTGCAGGCTGGTGGAGCTCAACGGCCGGAGTTGCTATGTCTGATTTTGCTATGCCGGTTCGAATGTGGGCTACCGATGGCGTATTGGGCACATCTTCTGAATTTAATCCGGGAGTTGGGCTTCCTGTCCGTTGTTTGAAAGATTGATAGTAGATTATTTATTATTCATAAAAAAGTTAGCAATATGAAAAAGTATGTATTTTTATTAGTAGCCCTTTTTACTTTATGGGCTTGTAGCGACGACGGCACTACGCCGCAACAAGAAGTAACTTGTTCGATTACAGCTCCGGCTGAAGGTACTATTATTGATTTAGCAACAGCCACCTCAATGACTATTAAGGGCGAAGGCGCTGTTAATGTAGGGGAAATAGAGAGCGTAACTCTGAAAGTAAACGGTAAATCGGTTTCTGAGGTGACAAAAGTGCCGTTTTCTTACGATTATACTTTTGCAGCAGATCAAGCCATCGGTGATATGAAGATTGAATTGACCGTTAAAGGAGATGCGGGTAAAGAAAAGACGGCGACAGCAAATGTTACATTGAAGAAAACAGAATCCGGTACTGATCCTGAACCGGAGCCAGATCCTGAACCGGAACAAGAAGTTACTTGTGAGATTACTACTCCAACCTCAGGTGAGACATTTGATTTAGCTACTGTTACGGAATTAAATATAACAGGAAAAGCAGCTGTAAATGTAGGCACTGTGGAAACTTTTATTCTAAAAGTAGGTGGGGTGGAAATTGCTCCTGCTCCTGCTCTGGCTGAGGATGGTACATTTTCTCATACTTATGCACTGACAGACCAGCTTACAGGTGAACTGTCAATCGAATTGGCGGTTAAAGGTGATAAAACAGCAACTGTAAAAATAGCATCAGTAGCCGTTACATTAACGAGAACAGTAGCTCCACCGACAGCAGAGACATTTACAGATGAACGTGATGGACATGTTTATAAATATGTTACAATTGGAACACAAAGTTGGATGGCAGAGAATCTTGCTTATTTGCCAAAGATAAATGATCCTGTGGTAGATCAAGATGCTTGTGTTGGTGATCCTCTTTATTTTGTACTAAATTATAGTGGGAGTAATTTAACAGAAGCAAAGGCTACTAAAGAATATAAAAAATATGGTGTACTTTATAATTGGTGGGCTGCGATGGGTGAACAAAATGCAGTAGGTAGTGAGGCTAGTGCTGTTCCTAGTGGTGTACAAGGTGCATGTCCTAAAGGATGGCATTTGCCTAGTAAGGCCGAATGGCAGATACTGGAAGAGTATGTGGCAAGCCAATTACCAGATGTGGATGGTAATGGTGAATATTCCGATTATGGAACAACTTGGGAACATGATTGTAGGAATGTTTGGGGAGCTTTAGCCAGCCAAACAGGTTGGGGAGCAACTTCAATGGGAGAAGAAGGACCTGAGTTATTGAAAGGTGGCCAAGATATTTATGGTATGGGTATTGCTTCTTCAGGTAATGTAAGCCATGTTGCAGATTTCTATGGAAGTTGGTTTAAAGAAACTGATAAGACTGCTGATTTCTGGATTACAAACTTAATTACTAATGGCGGGAATGATTATAATGATTATTGGGCTGCTACTGTTAATTGGAGTGTGGATAATAAAAATTATCGACCAAAATATTCTACTTATGGTACACGAGCTAAAATGGGATTAGTTGTTCGTTGTGTAAAAGATTAAAATAAAAAAGTATATATCATCTGTAAGTTTGTGAAAACGAATATTTGATATTTTAATTCTCTCTAACAAGTATAAGACCGTTACTAAATATTTTCTAGTAGCGGTCTTTTTATGCTATCCCATAATCATAAGGGATAGTATTCCTCTCTGTTTATTCATCTATCTGAAACAAGATTAATGTGTTAGTTCTCAGTGTGGAACTTTTTGTTTCAGCGGTAAAAACAAGAAGTTCCAAGCGGGGAAACGAAATGTTTCATGCCAGTAAACAATTAGTTTCAACGGTTGAAACTTTCTGTTCCATTGAGGAAAACTTTTAGTTTCAACCTGTGAATAACCTTATCGTTTATTCCTTTATCTTAGCAAGTATGTACAGAAAAGTCCGTATCAGCACGCTTGTGTCGGAAAAAATAACACTTCTTTAGGAAATATGAAGAATAACCATTACTTTTGTTGCAAATAGTTAGTCTTGAATAATTAATAAGAGCGAATAATTAATACGAGCGAGATATGAAAGAACTGGATTGGGCTAATCTGCCGTTCGGCTATATGAAGACAGATTACAATGTGAGAATTTACTATCGTAACGAACAGTGGGGCGCATTGGAAGTATGTAGCGAGGAAACTATTCCTATGCACATGGCTGCTACTTGTCTGCACTATGGTCAGGAAGCATTTGAAGGCTTGAAAGCATTCCGTGGCAAAGACGGTAAGGTGCGTATTTTCCGTTTGGAAGAAAATGCGGCGCGTTTGCAGTCTACCTGTCGTGGTATCTTGATGCCTGAGTTGCCGACAGAACGTTTTAAAGAAGCTATTCTTAAAGTCGTGAAGCTGAATGAACGCTTTATTCCGCCTTACGAATCGGGAGCTTCCCTGTATATCCGTCCGTTACTGATTGGTACGGGAGCGCAGGTTGGCGTGCATCCGGCAAATGAATATCTGTTTGTTGTATTCGTAACGCCGGTAGGGCCTTACTTCAAGGGCGGGTTCTCAACCAATCCGTACGTTATTATCCGTGAGTTCGACCGTGCTGCGCCTCTGGGCACAGGTATCTATAAGGTAGGCGGTAATTACGCGGCCAGCTTGCGTGCCAATAAGAAAGCGCACGATTTAGGCTATGCTTGCGAGTTCTATCTGGACGCCAAAGAAAAGAAATACATCGACGAATGCGGTGCGGCCAATTTCTTTGGTATCAAAGACAATACATATATCACTCCGAAGTCCACTTCTATCCTTCCGTCCATCACCAACAAGAGCTTGATGCAGTTGGCTGAGGATATGGGTATGAAAGTAGAACGTCGTCCGGTTCCGGAAGAAGAACTGCTGACTTTCGAGGAAGCGGGCGCTTGCGGTACGGCTGCGGTTATCAGTCCGATTGAACGCATTGACGATGTAGAAAACGGTAAGTCGTACGTGATTGCCAAAGATGGAAAACCGGGACCTGTGTGTACGAAGTTGTACAATAAGTTGCGTGCTATTCAATACGGTGACGAGCCCGATACACATGGTTGGGTAACTATCGTAGAATAACGCATGAGTATAAAGATTACAACCCTTGTCGAGAATTCGGTTTACGGCAAAGGATTACAGGGAGAGCATGGGCTTTCCCTGCTTGTTGATACGGGTGGGCATCGTCTGCTGTTTGATACCGGGGCATCCGACCTTTTTATACGTAATGCCCGGATGCTCGGGATTGATTTGAAGAATGTGGATTTCTTGGTACTGTCGCATGGACATCGTGACCATACAGGCGGTCTGCATCACTTTCTTCAGGTGAATCAAAAGGCTGAAGTAGTCTGCAAGAAAGAGCTTTTTATTCCGAAGTTCAAGGAAGAGCGTGAAAACGGCGTGATGCATCCTGACGCTTTGGATAGCACCCGTTTCCGTTTTGTGGATGAAGTCACCGAATTGTGTCCCGGCGTATTTGTTTTTCCCCGGTTGGCTATTGCGGATGAAGAAGATACGCATTTTGAACACTTCTTCACTTTGGCGGGAGGGAACAAACAGGCTGATACTTTTACGGATGAATTGGCATTGGTACTGAAACAAGGTGATGAAGTGTCTGTTTTGAGTGCCTGCTCGCATCGGGGAATTACGAATATCATCCGCGTAGTGCAGGAACATTTTCCGCAGACCTCATTGAAACTGGTATTGGGTGGTTTTCATATCCGCAATACTGCAAAAGAGAAATTTGATGTGATAGCCCGTTTCTTTGAAAACCATTTGCCTCAAAGGCTGGGAGTTTGTCATTGTACGGGCATTGATAAATACGCATTGTTTCATCAATGCTTTGGCGACCGGGCTTTTTATAACTATACCGGTCGGGTAGAAATACTTTAATACATACGAATGGGAAAGAATAAGTTAGAGAAGTTTGCCGATATGGCGAGTTATCCGCATGTTTTTGAATATCCGTACTCGGCAGTGGACAACGTTCCGTTTGACATGAAAGGAAACTGGCACCGACAGTTTTTCAAAAATGACAATCCGATTGTACTGGAACTGGGTTGCGGTCGTGGAGAATACACAGTAGGACTGGGACGTATGTTCCCCGACAAAAATTTCATCGGCGTGGATATAAAAGGGGCGCGTATGTGGACGGGAGCTACCGAATCTTTGGAATCGGGTATGAAGAACGTCGCCTTCCTGCGTACCAACATTGAAATCATAGACCGCTTCTTCGCACCGGGTGAAGTGAGCGAGATATGGCTTACATTCTCAGACCCGCAGATGAAAAAAGCGACCAAGCGCCTTACATCCACTTATTTTATGGAACGCTACCGTAAGTTTCTGAAAGACGGCGGCACTATCCATGTCAAGACCGACAGCAACTTCATGTTCACCTATACCAAATATATGATAGAGAAGAACGGACTTCCTGTTGAGTTTGTCACCGACGACCTCTATCATTCCGGTTTGGTGGATGATATTCTCGGCATTCGCACCTATTATGAACAACAGTGGCTCGACCGCGGTTTAACCATAAAATACGTCAAGTTCAGGCTTCCCCGATGTGGCGGACTGCAAGAACCCGATGTCGAAATAGAGTTGGACGAGTACCGCAGCTACAATCGCAGCAAACGCAGCGGTCTCCAAACCGGTAAATAAACAGTGGCTATCAAATAGTAAACAGTAAATAGTAAAATAGTAAATAACATGACTCTTTATCCTAAATTGATTTTGGATGCACTGGCAACGGTGCGTTATCCCGGCAACAAGAAGAATCTTGTTGAGGCCGAAATGGTTGCCGACAATTTGCGTATTGACGGGATGAAAGTTAGTTTCTCACTGATTTTTGAGAAACCGACCGATCCTTTTATGAAGTCAATGGTAAAGGCTGCCGAAACAGCAATACATACCTATGTCTCACCGGAAGTGGAAGTGACGATTACCACGGAAAGCCGTCAGGCTGCACGGCCGGAAGTTGGTAAATTGCTGCCGCAGGTAAAAAATATAATCGGTGTGTCTTCCGGTAAGGGCGGTGTAGGCAAGTCGACCGTATCGGCCAACCTGGCGGTTTCTTTGGCTAAGCTGGGCTATAAAGTAGGTTTGTTGGATGCCGATATCTTCGGACCGTCCATGCCCAAGATGTTCCAGGTGGAAGATGCCCGTCCGTATGCGGAGAATATCGGCGGACGTGACTTGATTGTGCCTATTGAAAAATACGGTATCAAACTGCTGTCCATCGGTTTCTTTGTAGATCCCGACCAGGCTACTCTGTGGCGTGGCGGTATGGCAAGCAATGCTTTGAAACAGTTGATTGCCGATGCCGACTGGGGCGAATTGGACTATTTCCTGATAGACCTTCCGCCCGGAACCAGTGATATTCACCTTACCGTAGTGCAGACGCTTGCCATGACCGGGGCTGTTGTTGTCAGCACGCCACAAGCCGTGGCTTTGGCAGACGCCCGTAAGGGTATCAATATGTTTACGAATGATAAGGTGAACGTGCCTATTCTCGGTCTGGTAGAAAATATGGCTTGGTTTACTCCTGCCGAACTTCCGGAGAATAAGTATTACATTTTCGGTAAAGAGGGAGCCAAGAGTCTCGCAGAGGAAATGAATGTTCCTTTATTGGGGCAGATTCCTATCGTGCAAAGCATCTGTGAGAGTGGTGACAAGGGAACTCCCGTCGCTTTGGATGAAAATACGGTGACAGGACGCGCTTTCTTGCAACTGGCTGCCGCTGTGGTACGTCAGGTAGACCGCCGGAATATGGAAATGGCGCCCACCAAGATTGTAGAGACACATAAATAGAAAGATACCCGTATTATTTACTTTAAATTTGAGAAGCATGAAAAGTTTAAAGGTATTATTGTTGGGCATGTGCGTCGCATTGTGCGCATGTTCATCGCAGACATCCACAGTGCAGACAAACGACAAGGGAACTCAATGGCAATGGGAAAACGGAACGATTGTTGTTGAAACTCCCCAACGTCCGGCAGACCAGAAAAGCGTGATAGGATTGGCGCTTCCTAAAATGGAAGTGGTGCGTGTGGGATTTGTAGGTCTGGGAATGCGTGGTCCCGGAGCGGTAGAGCGTTTTACCCATATTCCCGGAACGCAAGTAGTGGCGCTTTGCGATTACGAACAGGAGCGTGCGGAGAAGTGCCAGAAATATTTAGAGCAGGCTTCTATGCCGAAAGCTGCCGTATATTCCGGCGAAAAGGGATACGAGGAACTTTGTAAGCGCGATGATATCGATTTGGTTTATATCGCTACCGACTGGTTGCATCATTTTCCCGTAGCCATGTGTGCTATGGAGAACGGGAAGAATGTGGCTATCGAAGTTCCTTCCGCAATGGATCTGAAAGAGTGCTGGGACTTGATTGACATGAGTGAAAAGACTCGCAAGCACTGTATGATTTTGGAGAACTGCTGTTACGACTGGTTTGAAATGAATACGCTGAACATGGCGCAGCACGGGGTGTTCGGTGAAGTGATTCGTGCGCAAGGCGCTTATATCCACAACCTGAGTCCGTTCTGGAACCATTATTGGAAAAATGGCGAGGGTGATAAGTTGGGCTGGCGTCTGGATTATAACATGAGGCATCGCGGTGACGTGTATGCCACTCATGGTCTTGGCCCTGTTGCGCAGGCTCTTGATATCCACCGCGGTGATCGTATGCAAACGTTAGTCGCCATGGATACTAAATCGGTAGTAGGAAAGTCTTTGGTTGAGGCAAGAACCGACTCCGCTTGCAATAATTTCCGTAACGGCGATCATACCACGACACTGATTCGTACCGCTAACGGTAAAGTGATTGAAATACAGCATAATGTAATGACTCCCCAGCCATACAACCGTCTGTATCAGCTGACCGGTTCAAAGGGATTTGCCAATAAATATCCCGTAGAAGGATATGCGCTTGATGCCGACCAACTGACCGCTTCGGGGGTAGAGCCTAAAGTAGACGACCTGAACTCGCATGGTTTCTTACCGGAGGCGGAGATGGAAGCGCTTGTCGCTAAATACCAACATCCTATTTTGAAGAAATACGGTGACATGGCAAAAGAAGTTGGCGGTCATGGTGGCATGGATTTTATCATGGACAGCCGTCTGGTTTATTGCCTGCAAAACGGTCTGCCTTTGGATATGGATGTATACGATTTGGCGGAGTGGTGCTGTCTGGCGGAATTAGGTGAGCTTTCTATGGATAATAATTGTGCTCCGGTGGCGTTCCCCGACTTTACCCGTGGCGAGTGGAATGTTGTGAAAGGGTATAAGCACGCTTATGCAAGTCCCGAAGATGAAGCTGCCGCTATGGAAAAGGCAAAAGCGTTTACTGCCAAACTGAAAGAGCAGGGGGCTAAAGAATGGGCGCAGGCTGAGAAGAAATAATACTTTTCACTGGTAACAGGTGGTTTTTGGAACCCGGCCTGTCAGATGATAAAGAGGTGTATTAAAAAAACGAACGTTCCGATTAAGGTTGTTTTGTTTTGTAATACACCTCTTTATATATGTCCTTGTTTTAATCGGTCACTTTTAACAGTTCCTCTTTCATCTTTTCAACACCGGGAAAACCGGTTTGCTTGAATTTGATATCTCCCTTACGGTCGATAATCAAATAGGTAGGGACGCCTCTGATTCCGAAACTTTTACTTAAATATTCCCATTGCGCGTTTGTCAGACGGTAGTGCTCTCCATGAATGTCGGGAATCATGTTTTCCCATGTCTTCTGTGGAGAAACTTCGCCTGTGATATACAGATAGATAATATCCTTATCTTTCAATTCTTCTTTCATGGGAGCCATTACTTTGTTCGCCATGCGGCAAGGACCGCACCAGGTTGCCCAGAAGTCTACTAAAAGTACCTTACCTTTGAATTTGCCGATAATGGAGGGAAATAAATCCTCATTATTTACTTCGCCTGCCTCGTTGATGGTAAAACCTGATTTTTTCTTATTGTTCTCGAGTAGCTGCAATAACTGTTCGTTGGCTTGTTGCAATGTGCGTTGATAAGCATCGGGCAGAGTGGTGATTTCAACTTTTTGGGTATCGGTCAGCGGAGTAAAGTCTTTTATACTCTGATAGAGCAATGTCGTGCGGGCGATATCGAAAAATACGCCTTTATCGGTCCCCAATCTCTGGGCATAATCATTTTGGCGGCGTGCCGATACGTTGATTGCGTACAGGTAAGGTTGTACAAGAATAGCTTGTGGGATATTCAGATGTTTCAAGGTTTCGGTGGGAATATAATCTGCCGGTAAACTTTCGTCTAGTTTTTTGAAATAGGCTTCGGATTCATTTCTTTGCAGTTTTTTCTGTTGCAGAGCAGCCTGCGTCAACAGCCAAGGGGCTTGTGTCAATGTTTGGATTATATTCAATTCCTTTTCAAGAGAGAGTAGTTGTTTGGCACTTTGGCTGAGACTGGCATTGTCTATTTTCTGTTGAATATCTTTTGCTTTGTCAAGCATATAGGTTTTGTAGGCTGCTATATCCATGTCCCCAATCTCTTTTATTAGGGTCTGGTAATTAGTTATCATATCGGTGTTGATGCGGTTTCTATTCAACTCCTCGGATAAATCTGCCAGCGGGCCATTGATGTAGACAATTTCACCATAAGGCTTTTTGCTTTTGTGGAAAGTGGATTTTTTTCTGGATATTTCCCGCAAATTGATGTACAGTTCGCTGGTTTGTTCCGGCTCCACAAAAAAGTTTATATCTGTACCAAGAAGATTGATTGCGGCCGCTGTGGTTCCCATTACGGGGAAAGTGATATTAAAGCTTCCGTCTCGTTTGATTTCCGTTTTGATGGGGTCGGCATAACCTTTTGATGGTTCCGACAGATATAAGGAGAGCTCTTTCATCATGCAGGGACGATAATCCAACAGCTTCCCTTTTACAGTCGTGTTACCATATTGCACAAGGGGAGCGGGGAGTGCGGCATTTTTATCTATCGGATGAGCTACGGCTTCCTGCGGTAACATTAACTTCGGTAGTTCTTTGCTTTTCAGTTGTATTCCCCAAATACTGAAAGCTCCTTCCACACCTTCCCCTTCTGTAAAGTCGATGGATGTAACTTTGGCTGGCAATGGCGGAAATACCAGCTGAAACTCTGCTTCACCGGATTCCGGCATCCAAAATTGCTTTCCGGGAGTGATGCCTATGCCGGAGCGTAGTAAGTAAGTTTCTCCGTTATTGTCTTGCAGGTAACTTTCCGAGGCAATCCGTATCCAGTTTTTTGGACGGTATTTGGCGTAGATATGCAGTACGGTGGCTGTGTCGCTAAGTATTATTTTACTTACTTCGATGGAGGTCGTGTTACGTACGCAGAATGGCGGTTCTTCGATAACCCGGTTTTTGGCTTGGACGGTACAACCTACTATCAAGCCGACGATAAGTAATAGTGTTTGTCTCATAATATGTTGGTTTTTTATCAAAAATACGCATGTTTCGCAGAAGTGCAAGTATATGCGAGTTAATTGATGCAAAACGAAAGAAAATCGTATTTTTGCAAGAAACTTTGTATCTTTGGGAAATACTTAACATCATCTATAACATGAAAACAAAATCTTTTCTTTTGTGCCTTGTTCTGGCTGTATCCGCCAATGCACAAGTCGTCTATCACGACGCTTCCGCTTTTCCTCTGTTGGGAAAAGCTACCGAGACAACCCTTACACGTTACGAACGTTTGCCGGACTCTTTACAGAATATCTCCCGTAAGCCTTTATGGGAGTTAGGGCGCAACAGTGCTGGACTTGCTGTACGCTTTCGTTCTAATTCTACCCGGATTGCTGCCAAATGGGATGTATTGCTCGACAGGAATATGAATCACATGACCCCTACGGGTATTAAAGGACTTGATTTATATTGTCTGCAAGATGGAAAGTGGATGTTTGCCGGGAGCGGACGTCCGCAAGGAAAGGCGAATGAGGCGACGATGGTGAAAGATATGCTGCCGGAAGAACGTGAATATCTTTTGTACCTTTCTTTATATGATGGAGTGACTTCTCTTTCTATCGGTGTCGATTCGTTATCTCAAATTAGCGGGCCGGCAGTAGAATTACCGGTGCGTAAGAAGCCCGTCGTATTTTACGGGACAAGTATTCTGCAGGGAGGTTGCGCTTCCCGTCCGGGTATGGCGCATACCAATATTTTGGAGCGCTGGCTCAATCGGGAATGTATTAATTTGGGATTTAGCGGTAATGCTTTATTGGATTTAGAGATAGCGCATGTGATAGCGGGTGTGGATGCTTCGGTATTTGTATTGGATTTTGTTCCGAATGCCAGTGTGGAGCAGATAAAGGAACGTGCTGATAAGTTCTATTCTATTATTCGTAGCAAACATCCTGATACGCCCATACTCTTTGTGGAGAATCCTGTATTTACTCATTCCCGTTTTAATGGAACCGCTGCCAAGGAAGTGAAAGATAAGAACGAAACTTTGCATACTGTTTTTCAATCTCTCAAAAAGCGGGGAGAGAAGAATATCTATCTGCTTTCTTCCAAAGATATGATAGGGCATGATGGAGAAGCTACCGTAGACGGTGTTCATTTTACGGATTTAGGTTTTATGCGCTATGCGGAGATGTTGTATCCGGTGTTGAAGAAACATATAAAAACAGAGTAAAGGGAAGTAAATTGTAAAAGTAATTTCTCCCTGTCATTTAAAACGCAGTGAAGAATCCCTTTCTCTTATATGTATGGGAAGGAGATTCTTCACTGCGTTTTAAATGACAGGGAGAGATGTTTATCAAAGCTTAGTATTTCCCTGACATTCGTATATCAAGTTTCTCAGCCTTAAGCTTTCTTCTTGAAAAGTTCTTTCAGACAAATTGTCTTATTATTAATCAGCGGATGAGCCCAGAACCCGATGAATGTGATATAACCTACGAATACGAGGATAATCAACATACCGGTACGTAATGAAGTTGCATCCGCCAGCATACTGATAATCATCGGACCGCCGGCTCCGCCTACAATCGCCGAACACAGGATACCCGCAAACGAGCCATGATGTTGCGATGCCGAGTTCAGTGCCAGTGAGAATACGATGGAGTACATCATGGAAATGCTGAAACCGATAGCCGGGAAAGCAATGATAGATGCTTCCTTGTTTCCAAAGAGCGCAGTCAGCAATAAGACGATAGTTAATCCGCCTGATATTTGGAGCAGCCGTTTACTGTCAATCAATTTTAACAGTACCATGCCTACCAAGCATCCGGCGGTCATTAATCCCCAGAAATAACTTACAGCTTGCGCACCTTCTACCTGCGGGTTCACTCCGTGATATTGTTCGAGGAATGTACTCATAAAGATGGAAGTTCCCTGTTCCGTGCTGACGTAACAGAAAATACCGAGGAAGAACAACCATACGTATTTCTGCTTGAACAGTGCCAGATAGGAATCTTTTGAACCGCTCTTTTCATCTTCTTTCAATTCGATTTTCGGGAAGCGGGAAACGCTTACGGCAATCAGCATTACCAACAATAGTAACGTAAATACCCAGTAAAGCGATACCCACGGCAAATCGGGCGGGGTGATACCTGCCAAGAGGTCGATGAAGAAATTCCGGCCTTCCGTGTATATATCCGGATTGAGTTCGTGAATCAGGTATGTGTATACCAAAGGGCTGAGGAAAGAAGCGATACCGAATACGAATTGGGCTACCTCTGCCACGAACGCGTAGTTCTCTTCTCCGCCTACGACACGCTGTAACGGATTAATAACTGTTTGCAACATGGCCATACCCAAGCCTATGATGAAAGAAGAAGCCAGCAGCACAGGGTATGTGTGCATGCAAGCAAACAACGTTGTTCCGATAAACGGCATCAGGAAGCCCAAGAACAATACCGGTTTCTCGCCGAAGCGGTCAATCATCAGCCCGGCAGGAATAGACATGATAGCATAGGCAATGAAGAAAGAAGTCGGGATGAATCCCGCCATTGCCAGGTCACTCAAATTGAAGTTATGAATAATGTCCGGAATGAGCGGTCCCAGGATATTAGTAATAAACGATATGGTAAACCAGAACGCCATGATTAGCGCCAGCATTCCTAAATTCTTTTTCATACTATTTTGTGTTTAATGAGAAGACCAGTGACGCGGCGCCGATACTTCCAGCTTTATTACCTAAAGATGCAGCCATGATTTGAGTATTCACGGCACAGTCGGCTATGGCATAACGATGTGCTTTTTCGCTGACTTTCCGGATATAGAAGTCGCCGGCTTCGGACAGTCCGCCACCTATTACGATGCGTTGCGGGCTGAAGATGTTGATGAATCCGGCGATACCATGTCCCAGAAAATCACAATGCTCGTCCAAACACTCTGTCGCCAGTTCGTTTCCTTCTTTATAAAGGCGTACGATAAGCTCTCCGTTGATGTCTTCACCCGGGAATGAGACACCGGCTTCAGCGGCACGTTTGCTGAAACGGCGTACCAGTGCCGAAGTGGATGCATAATGCTCCAGGCATCCCACGGAACCGCATGCGCAAGGTTCACCATTAGCGATAAGGGGCACATGTCCCAGTTCGGTACCGCGGTTGGCAAAACCGTTGAACAGTTTACCATCGATAACCACTGCGCCGCCGATACCGGTTCCTACGGTCAGGAACACGACATTCTTTGCACCTTGTCCGGCACCGTACATCGTTTCTCCCAACCCCATCAGGTTGGCGTCATTGCCCATCTGTACAGGCAGGCCGGTTTCCGCTTCAATGCGGTCGGCAAGATTCAGATTCTCCCAACCCTTGATGTTCTCGGCTCCACCCAGTACTATGCGGTTCGTTTCGTCCACAATACCGGGAGTACCTATACCTATACCTTCTACCGCTACTCCGAGTTGCAGGGCTGAAGCCATCACCTCTTTGCAGGCGGTTACCAATTGACCGATTACCGCTTCCGCGGATACGTCGGCTTTTGACGGTAACTTCCCTTGAAAGTGAAATACGCCTTCATTATCAATAAGGGCGTATTTCACAGAAGTACCGCCAAGGTCAATTCCTATAGCGTATTTTTTCATAATTATCAAACTCTTTCAGCCCAGATAGGAGAACTCCAAGCCCATTGTCCGTCGCGCTGACGTACACGTACGTAGTAATAATCGGTGTCACGCTGAGGTTCTTTGTCTTCCATGTAGTGTTCTACGGTGAAGCAGCTTTCAGGCATGGCGCGGTTAAAGAGAATAGCTTCGCTTAACCAGCCGATCATGAAGTGAGAACGGGAACCTTCAAGCAGTTCGCCCAATGTGTGTTCGAACTTCTTGCCGTTGAAGTCCGCGGTAAGTATTCCGTCCTTCGGCATTTCTAAGTCGAGGATTACCGCCTGCATGGCTGCGGTGGTCGTATTCGGGTTCTTGCTGCTGTACAAATCCAGTTCCGTTTCTTTCTCGCCCACGGAGAGAATACGATTTACATGTGTCTTGAACTCGTGTTCGCCCTCTTGAGGAGAAGTGAAGGCTGCGCCACGGAAGCAAGGAGTAACGCTTACGATACGGCCCTTGTTTACCGATAGCTTACCTTGCCAGTGTACGTACTTTTCTTCGCGGTTCCAACCGAAATCAACTTTTACTTTGCAACGGACGGTATCGCCTTCCGGTGCAACCGGAGTTAACGGGCCGTTCATGCGGGCCAATATCTGACCGTTTTTAACAATGTCTACATAATCGATGCAGCTTTCGCCGGTTACATTCAAGTAGATACGACGACTGTTGCCACGGACAACATCACCCATGAAAGCGTCATTAAGACGGAAGTCGATTATAATTTTATCACCGGTGGCGGCGCATACGTGGCGGGTGCGAAGAGCTTCCCAGATAGCGTCACGAGTCAATGACGGAGCCAGAACACCGATACGTCCATCACCGTAGCTGCCCGGATAACCGGAGTGCTGGTCGGTAGAAGCCATGATACCGAATTTGTGCCCTTGATCCAGACCGTATTGGATAGTGCCTTCCCATTGGCGGGGACCCATATCGTGCAGATACGGATAATCGCCCTGGTCGCTTTCTGCCAAACCGTGGCGGGAATACATTTCGACGAACGGAGTAATATCTCCTTCGGTGAAGCATTTCCAGTTGTAGCCGCGATAACCGCCCTGATAACCCATGTGGTGCGGAGTGACGAATACTTTATGTCCTTTGGCTTTCTCTTTCCAGTCTTCGATGGAAGTACATTCCACAAGCGGTGCGTCCAAATCATAGTTCAGCGCTACGTGGTCGCCATGTTCCATACTGTGTGCCTCGTATCCTACGAAAGTAAGGAATTCGCCTTCCTTATTGTATTCGTTGGTCATCTTTACATATTTCTCATAACCGCCTTCGCGCAAACGCTTGAAAGCTCCGGTATGATAGTCGATTACCCATTTCAGACGGGGATCGTTTGCACCCGGAATATCCGGCCACATAGCGTGGGGAGTTACGCTGACAAAGTCCAACTGGCCTTTGGCCGCTTCAAAAGCATCGCGCATATCGCCGTGTCCGTAAGTAATGTTACAGTGGTTATGTAAGTCACCCCAGAATACTTTAAGGTTACTTGCCGTCGGCATAATTTTCTTTACTTCTTTGCTTCCTGCTACGCAAGAGCCGAGCAGGCTTCCTGAAGCTGCCAGTCCGAGAAAAGACCAGCCTGTGTTTTTTAGAAAACTTCTTCTATCCATGATAATAAATTTAATGGTTTTATCTGTTTTTCATCAATCTTCTGTCACCCTTGAAAAGCTCGTTTACTTTTTCGTCGGGGTCATTGTCATTGTATTGCTTTTGAGTGTCTTGCAGCAGTTGCATCAGCTCTTTCTGTTTTTCAGCGTATTCCGGTTTACCGAACACATTGTTCATTTCGCGCGGATCGGCTTTCATATCATACATTTCCCATTCGTCGATGTCGTTATAGAAATGAATCAGTTTGAAGTCCTGTGTGCGAATACCGTAATGACGTTTCACCGAGTGCTCTGCGGGATACTCGTAATAATGATAGTAGGCAGCTTTACGCCAGTCTGCGGGAGTTTTGCCTTCATTCTCCAATACGGGTTTCATGGAAGTTCCCTGAATATCCGATGGAATTTCCACTCCGGCAAAGTCGAGGAAAGTAGGAGCGAAGTCCACATTCATACAGATTGCGTTACTTGTGCTGCCGGCTTTAATGGCTTTGGGGTAACGGATGATGAGCGGCATACGCTGGCATTCCTCATACATGAAGCGTTTGTCGAACCAACCGTGCTCGCCGAGGAAGAATCCCTGGTCGGAAGTGTAGACAATGATTGTATTATCCAGCTCGCCAATCTTTTCAAGATAGTTCAAAAGGCGGCCGATATTTTCGTCTACCGACAGTACGGTAGCCAGATAGTCGCGCATATATTGCTGATACTTCCAGCTGACTAACGCTTTACCTTTCAAGTTACCCTTGCGATATTCGGCAATGCGTTGCGCATACACTGAATCCCATTTGTCCTGTACATCGGCAGGCATACGCTTGTACACGCTGTAAAGCCTGTTGGTCGTATCTTTCAGCATTTCTTCACGAGTCAGCAACTTCAAATCCCAGTCGTTGGTCAGGGTATGTTCGATGGACATATCCTGTTCGCGGGCGGCTCTGCCGCGTCCTTCATAATCGTCAAACAGATTGGCGGGTTCCGGGAATGTAGTATTGTTGAATATGCCCAGATGGCGTGGGGCAGGCATCCAGTTGCGGTGCGGAGCTTTCTGATGATACATCATGCAGAACGGTTTGTTCTTGTCCCTGCCTTCGAGGAATTTGATAGCCTTATCTGTAATGATGTCCGTGGCATAACCTTTCTCTACGATATGTTTGCCATCTTCCCAGAAATCGGGATCGTAATAATCTCCCTGTTCGTGCTGGCCACTGAGAATACTCCAATGGTCAAAACCTTGCGGTTCGCTGATAAGGTGCCATTTACCAATCATAGCCGTTTGATACCCGGCTTGCTGAAGCAGTTTCGGGAATGTTTGCTGGTCGCCGTTGAAGGTACTCGCATTATCCGTAAAACCGTTTTCGTGGCTGAACTTACCGGTAAGGACACATGCGCGTGACGGGCCTGAAAGAGCATTGACAGCGTAACAGTTATCCATGCGGATGCCCTCATTGGCTATACGGTCCATATTGGGAGTTTGCAGGAGGTTACCACCGTAACAAGACATGGCTTGTGTGGTATGGTCATCCGTCATCATGAAGATAATGTTCGGACGCTTGGGCTCTTCTTTTTTCTGGCTGGCGCAAGAAGCAAGACTTAATGTCGCTAACGGAAGAAGCAGGTTGGGGAGATTGTTTTTCATAATTGGATTGATTTGTTATAATCCTTTGGTAAATAAGTAAGTGTTGAAAATTAGTTTATACCAGATAGTATAAACTAATTTTCAGTATTATTATAATTTGTAATTTAGAGACTGTTTCTTACCGTTTACTTTCACCTCTACTTCCAGTCCGTTTTCATTGAATGCTTTGTTTTTGAACTTGGCAGATAATTTGGGGGCATCTGCACTGTTCTTAATCGGACAGATAACGGTAATGTAACGTACGGCATCTTCGCTGTCTTTCTTTGCGTTGAACGATACATTCATACGGTTGTAGCGTTTGCGGTAAGCGGTTGAACACCAGCCCGGCTCTTTCTTCATAGTCATACCTTCGGGACCGAAGCACTGCAGTTTCATGTTGCTTCCTTCTTCAAACTGAGTAACGAAAGTCATGTCTTCGCGGCTGTTGGCGATTTTGCCTTTCGGCATCTGATAGTGCAGGTTGATAGAACCCTTCTGGCTTCCTACCATTTCGTCTACAATTACGAAGTAGCTGTTGTCTACGAAGAATACGGAACGACGGTGTTTCAAGTTTTTGTAGCTCGGGTTTTCGGTAACCAATATCTGTACATTACCTTCCGGCTGCCACAGTTTGGTTACAGATTCAGTCTGATCCAGATTCTTGTTGTTCAGAGTTACGGTGTTGTGTACGCAAGTCTGACGGTGCCAGTTACGTTGTTCCATTACTTCTCCTTCACCGGCGTATACATAAGAACCGGAATCGGGGAACAGGTTCTTACCGTTGAACCAGAGTTCGAAAGTACCGTTATCCGGTTGGCAGTGCCAGAAAGCTTTCGGGCCGGCCTTTACAACCATTTGTGTGGCATCCGTTCCCCAAGAGTTACGGAATACGAAGAAACCGGATTTCAAGAAACCTTTAGAGAGATATTCGGGCAATGCGCCTTCTTTACCATCGGTTGCCAGATACTTGATGAACTGGTTCTTCGGGAACATCTTGCTCCAGCTACGGTAGTTCTTCAGCATTTCTTTTTTATTGGTCAGCTTGGCATCGCTGAAGCACGGGTTGGTATAGTCGGGGAAAGAAATGTTGGCATAGAATACAATCATGTTTTCAATTGTATTCAGGTATTCTTGCGGGAACTCGTTGCGGAAACCGTTCAAGTCGGCAATGTTCAATGCTTTACAGAAGATATTGATAGCAGCGAGGTGATAATGCGGGTCAAGCTCGAACTGTCCGCCGTCATTGTATACCTGTACATTGATTTCACGGTTCATGATGTCGATACCGCTCTTTCTCCAGGCAGCTGCTTCTTTGAATTCGGGGAAGAAAGCTCCGGCATAAATCATACGCTGTGCTTCGAACAGCAGGTGATTACCTTGCTTGGAGTAATTACCCAATATATGTATGGCATGTTTGTGATAGTTTACCAGGAACTCAGTCAGAAACTCCGGTGTGAAAGAGGGAGACGGGAGGAACAACTGGAACTGTGAGGTCTGGTCTTGCAGACGGTTGCTCACTTCCAGCGGACGCCATGCGAAGCGTACATTCTCTGCATCATCTTTCAGTTGGGTATTGCCTGTCAGTTCATATTCGTTCTTGTTTATCTTCACCAACGGGTTTTTCTTAATCCAGTCGATGTATTGCTTCGTCCATTCGGCGGCATATTTTTCGTCACCGCTTACACGATAAGCCTTACCCATGGGAGTAAACCATTTGTGGCGGTGCAACTGCCAGCGCAATTCGTTATCTTTTACCGGCCAGTATCTCCAGTCGATGTCTTCACCGTAATTGAATGACGGTTGATAACCTTTGTGAGCAAAGAATGTATGCTGCAGAGCATCGTCCGCCATTTTCTGGTCATCTTTGCTGATAGTCACTTTCTTAAGGTTGATGTCCGGAGTTTTCACGTTGGTACGTGCGCGGTAGTAGTCGAGTAATGCTTTGGCCGCATCGGCGTCTTTGCCTTCCTGATGCAAAGTCTTTACTTTCTCCAATCCGGGATAGTCCAGATTAAGGAGCGAGAATACCTCAGTCTTCAGTTCCTGGGCATTTGCTTTTCCAACGAAGCAAGCAAGAGCCAGCAGGACAATATATTTGAAAGTCTTATTCATAATGTTTGTCGATTTATAGTTCAGGTATTAGAGATTTTTATAGCTGATGCCTTTCAAATCCATGAAACGCTTCAAAGCTTCCATATAGTAGTAGTCCGCATAGTTCAGCGGAGTATCGATTTCCGAACCGTTAGGCAATGAACCGGTAGAGTGCATCAGGATGAATCCCTGGTTTTCGCCAACCTTTGCCAGATAAGCGTCGCTTGACAAGCTCTTCAATATTTTCTCTGCGTAGTCCAGATACTTCTTTCCGTCGGGTACCATCGTACTCAGCTCTATCAGGGCGGAAGCGGTTACTGAAGCGGCAGATGCGTCACGCGGAGTTTCCTCGGTTACGGGAGCGTCATAGTCCCAGTAAGGAATGGCGTCGTCGGTCTTAACGCGATCCATAATCATGTCAGCCACTTTTACGGCGAAGTTCAGGAAAGTAGTGTCTTGTGTTTCGCGATAGCAAGCAGTATAGCCGTATACAGCCCATGCTTGTCCGCGTGCCCATGAAGAGTCGTCATTCTTGCCTTGGAATGTTTGTTCCTTTTCTACCGTACCGTCGTTGTTGTAGCTGACTACGTGCCAGCAAGTATAGTCGGGGCGGAAGTGGTTGTTCATGGTAGTCATTGCGTGTCTGACGGCAATATCCTTATAAGAGTTGTTACCGGTTGCTTTGGCTACATTGAACAGGAGATCCAGGTTCATCATATTGTCGATGATAACGGGGAAGTTCCAGGTTCCGAAGTCCCATGAACGGATAGCTGAAATGGAGTCGTTGAAACGTCCGCACAAGTTGTCGGCGGTTTCTTTCATTACGGCTGCAATGGTATCGTTAGGAGCCAGACGCTCTGCATTACCATAGCTGCAATTTACCATGAAGCCCAAGTCGTGCGTACCGGTGTAGTAACGAACGGGGTTCAGCAGGTTAGTATATTGAATAGCCCATGTTTTCAGTGTATCGTTGCCCGTCAATTCGTAGGCATACCATAAAGAGCCCGGGTAGAAACCACTGGTCCAGTCATAAACGCTGCATAGGCGGCGTTTTCCCAGTTGGTCGGCTGCGGGGTGCGCGCGTAAAGAATCTTTGAAGGTGTCTTCACCTCTTTCTAATTGGCGGCACAGGAAGTCCATGTCATAGCCTGTGCGAATAGAACGCGGCAACATATTAGTGGATGAGATTTCTTCTGCGGTTAATGTTAATTGTGCAGAAGCTACGTCCAGGCCTTTTTTAATCCAACTGTAGTCTTCCTTAGGCTGTGTCTGGCATGATGCAAAAGTCAGCGCACCCAAAGCTAAGAGAACAAGGTTTTTTTTCATGTTATTCGTTTTTAATGTAATTGATTTTAGTAGGTTTTGTAACGAAAGCAAAGCTAACGGATTTTTTATAGTTTTTGTAGTAAGAATGTTGAAAAGGCAATTAATCCGCGTTCTTCGAATGTCACTTTTGTTGAAAAGTGTTTAGATAATCTCCAATATGCCTCGGGTAGGGGCATATTGGAAGATTATTAACTCTATATTGGTTTCTATTGTCAGTCTACTTTCCAACCGGGGTTTTGTACAAACTGGCTGCAAAGGTCCATGTCCCGTTGCGGGATAGGGAGCAACTCATGTTTGTTTTCCAAGGTGTAGCGGGCAACTGTATAGTTAGGCTCTTTAGCAATTTTGAGTTCGCCGCTTTCATTCAAATCATCTTTTTTATCTCCCAAACTGTTTCTAGCCTCGGTCCACCATTGGCTCAATTGGTCTTGAGTGTTTTGAATGGTTTCGTAGTAAATTCCCCAACGTACCAAGTCAGGACGGCGTTGACCTTCGAATGCCAATTCGTAGGCGCGTTCCAAACGAACTGTTTCACGGAATTGCTCTTTATCCATTCCTTCTTTAATTTTATATGCTGAAGAAGACGGGTAACCATAGCCACGCGCACGAACCATGTTGATTGCTTCGTAAGCATTGGCGGTGGGAGCGCCTTTCCATTCGTTCAAAGCTTCTGCATAGAGTAACAATACGTCGGCATAACGAAGGAAATACCAGTTGACATTTGATTTATCGTCATTGATGACTTTACCGGTAATCATATACTTTTCAATATCCCATTTTGCAGGAGTATAATTCTGCTTTTCCTTTTGAGACAGATTCGGATTTAAATCTTTGTCGAGAATAATCTTTTCATCTGTAGCACTTCCTTTGACGTATAATACGCTACCGTCATTGGTATATTGATAATTGGCGATAGATAAGTCGCGGCGATAGTCGGTAAGCGCCTTGCTATTGTATCTGTATCTGGTCGTTTTTCCGTCTTGATAGTCTTCTACTTCAGGCTCTCTCCAGTCTCTAAGGAAAGTGTAAATCACTCTGACCATTGCAGAACATCTTCCTCTGACACCTGGTATTTGCGTTGTTTTTACGCCATTCCATTTACCGATACGGCCAACAGGATCGCTTGATGCACTTGCGGTAGGGCTATAGAAAGAAAACTCAATAAGGCTTTCTTTAGGATCCCACTCACCATTACAGGTGTTTTTCCAGAGTTGTTCATAATTTTGCAACAGCCCGTGTTTACCGGACATGATTAGGATTTCCGCAGTTTTTGCAGCCTGTTCCCATTTGCTCTCATCATATAAAGGCCATCCAGCCCATGTTGCATACACCTTAGCCAATAAACCCAAGGCTGCTCCTTTGGCAATCCGGTAAGAAGGACTGGAACGATATGTATCATCGGTTGCATATGGCAGGTTATCAATTGCATATTTCAGATCTTTTTCGATGAACTCATATACAGTCTTTGGTTCGGCTTGTACAAACGTAGAAGGGTCTTTATAAGAGTCCAGTGATGACGTCATTAATACGACATTGCCGTAGCGGCGTACAAGTTCGAAATATAAAAGACCTCTTAGTGTACGGGCTTCCGCCATATAGATAATACCCAGTTTTCTATCTGTTTCTGTATAAGTATCTAATTTCAGTGAAATACGTTCCAGAAATTCATTGGCATTATGAATGGCAGTATAAAGTGAAGCCCATGTAGCTTGCACTTCTTGTTGCGTTGCAGGGAAGGCGTTTGTAGGAACGATACGGGGACCTTCGATTGTGGTACCTTCCACTTGTTCCATATCTGTTCCTGTATTGAACAGGATAGACAGGTTTTGGCCATATAAGTTGTCTGTGGAGAGAGTGCTATATATACCCAGCAATACTTTTTCCGCTTCTGCTGCCGTATTCATATAGTTCTTCTTTTCCATTTCGGTTCTGTTTTCCTCTTCCAGCATGTCCGAGCAGGAGAAAGGAAGTACACACATCACCGAGAGTGCTATATAGTATATTATCTTTTTCATTATACGCTGTTTTTAGAATTGAAGTTCAAGACCGAATGTAAATACTCTGCTCTTCGGATAAGCTCCCCAGTCCAGGCCGGGAGTCATCGGATTATTGCTGGCGCTGTTTACTTCCGGATCGTAACCGCTATAGTTTGAGATACAGAACAGGTTCTGTGCCGTTGCATATACACGTAACTTAGAAATCTGCGCTTTCTTTGTCAACTTATGCGGGAATGAATAGCCCAGTGTAAGATTTTTCAAACGCAGGAATGAACCATCCTCAATAAAACGTGAGTACAAGTCATTGTTGATGTAACCGTCATAAGCCGGAACTGTGTTGGAGGCGTTATTCGGCGTCCAACGGTCGGCTACTTCAGCCAGCATGCCTCTGCGCTTGGATTTACTTTGTGTAGCGAACAGACGGGTTGCATTGTAAATATCATTACCGTAATTGAATTGGAACATAAAGCTCAAGTCGATACCTTTATAGCTGAATGTATTGGTGATACCGCCATACCATTTAGGAAGCGCATTACCGATTACGGTACGGTCTTCGGTTGTGATGATGCCGTTTCCATCCTGGTCTTTGTATTTTACAACACCCGGGTGCAGACCGACTTTATTGCCGTACATTGTGTTATTTACGATTCCTTCTTTCAGAATATATTTGCCATCGGGTGTGATGTTGAAATCAGAACTCTGATAGATGCCATCGAACTCATAACCGTAAATCAGACCTAATGATTCACCTACGGTAGCAATATAGTCGTATTGAGTAAAGTTGGAATCAAATCCGGAACGAGCATACATTGAATTTACGCCGGAGGCCAATTCCTTCAACTCGTTGCGAATGAATGAGATGTTGAAGTTAGTCTGCCAGTTGAAATCTTTAGTCTGAATATTTGTACTGTTCAAACTCAACTCGATACCTCTGTTCTGAATCTTACCGATATTTTGCATCTGGCTGTCGAAACCGGTAACGTGTGCCAATGACTGAGCCAAGAGCAGGTCTTTGGTGTTCTTGATAAAGAAGTCAGCGGTAACATTCAAGCGGTTGTCAAAGAAACCTAAATCAAGTCCTAAGTTCACGGTTGATGAACCTTCCCATTTCAAATTTGAGTTTTTCAGTTGTTTAGGGTTGAGTACAGTCATTACATTATTACCCACACCATATTTTACAGCTTCATACAAGTCCATTGAGAGATAGTTGGAAATGCGGTCATTACCTACGATACCCCAACCGAAACGAACTTTCATGTTTGAAACCCAAGAAAGATTTTTCATGAATTTTTCTTCGGATACACGCCAGGCTGCGCTGAATGACGGGAAATATCCCCATTTGTTCTTATTGGAGAATACAGTTGAACCGTCGGCACGCATAGTTGCTGTAAACAGATAGCGGTTATTGTAACTATAGTTGGCACGTGCAAAGAATGAGAGCAATGTTTTGTCACTATAGCTTGAAGTTACACGGCTCGGCGTAGCTCCCAGTCCTAAGTTATCATTTCCTAAGTTATCGAACGGGAAGTTCATAGCCTGCCCTAATAAGTACTCGCTGCTACGGAATGAAATTTCATGACCTAACATCACATCATAGTTGTGCTTTTTGATTTTCTGTTTCCAAGTCAGGTTGTTGTAGTTACTCCAGCGTACATCTCGTAACATTTGCGTTTGGCCATAAGGAGACTGACCGTTACGGTAAGCTTCTTTAGAACCATCTTTGTAGAATACGTCATTGCGGGTATTAGTTGTGTTATAAGTACCTGCAGTCTTGAAAGTCAGCCCCTTTATGATTTGCCAACTGACAGAGAGGTTGCCTGACCACATTTCCGAACGTTTTTTATTGGTAACGGATTCGGTTTGTTTCACGGGGTTTACCTGTGCCAAACTTTCGCTGCCGTCTTCCAACATTTCAGGGTCGATTGCAGTTTCCAGTAATTCTTCATCACTCAAGCGAAGACCGCCGGTAGGACGGGCGCTCAAGATTTGTGCAAGCATGTTGAAGCGTCCGTTATCGGCAGATGTTCCTACACCTTCACGAGTTGTCTGCACATAGTTGATGGTAGCATCAAATGAGAGGTCTTTTGACAGTTTTTGATTAAAGCGAAGCTTTCCGGTTGTTTTATCAAAACCGCTGTTCTTGAAAATACCATTTTCGGTATATCTTGAGAAAGAAGCTGTGTACTTGGTATTGTCACTACCACCGGTTACGGAGAGATTGTGGTCTTGCGACCAAGTAGGATTGAATGTCTCTTCCTGCCAGTTTACACCGCCTACACCGATGTAGTCGTCCAAACTTTGATAGCGGTAGGGATTGCCATTCTCGTCATTACCGGACTTATAGTAGCTGGTAAGCAGTGTAGCATCGATTTCGCCTTGCAGTTTTACAAATTCATAAGGACTTAACACATCAAGCATTTTTGTAATCTTACGATAGCTTGCAGAACCGCTATAGTTGATTACCGGACGTCCTACTTTTCCTGATTTTGTTGTTACCATTACAACACCATTGGCAGCACGGCTACCATAGATAGCTGCCGAAGAGGCATCTTTCAAAACTTCGATAGACTCGATGTCCGAGTTGGCAAGGTAGTCGATATTGTCTACTTGGAAACCGTCTACAATATAAAGAGGAGAGGCGTCACCGGTCAAAGTACCCACACCGCGGATATTGACACTGAAACCTGAACCCGGAGTACCGTCGGATTGTGTAATTTGTACACCGGCTACTTGGCCGCCTAATGCTTCCATTACAGAACTGGTCTTGAAGTCTTCCAAATCTTTTGCAGCAATTGAGGAAACGGAACCGGTCAAGTCGCTACGTTTCATGGCGCCATAACCAACTACTACTACTTCTTCCAATGCCTGGCTATCCGGAATAAGCTTAATTTCCATTCGTTGGCCTGACACTGCTTTTAACTCTTGTGTCTTGTATCCGATGTAGGACACCACGATAACGTCACCTTTATTAACGCTTAACGTGAAGTTACCGTCAAGGTCGGCTACTGCCCCTTTTCCGGAATTGCCTTTAACCATAACGGTAGCACCGATAAGGGGTATATTATTCTCATCGAGTATCAGACCTTTTACCTGAATACCCTGTGCCTGTACACTGATGGCTATCATCAGTGCCAAGAGGGCGAAGAACCCTCTTTGGCTGATTGATTTTATAAAATTATTATTGAACATACTTTTGTTTTTTATAGTATTATTCTGTTACGGGATAATAGTCGGGATCGAACCATATCATTAATGGGAAAACTTGAGTCTTAGAATCATTAAACTTCTCGTCTGGGGTTTCCTCAAAAATCATCTGTCCGCGAACAAACCCATGTAAGTACTCTCCTGTTGTAGTCTTCCATTTTTCACCAAAAATTTTAACAGAATATCCTGCTCCAGCAGAATTGTCTACATAACCAATCTGTTGCTTTAAACTTTCATCAGGTAAAGGGGTTATGCCTGTTTTGAAATAAGCCATAGGACCTTTTGCTGATTTGGGATTACTACTTCCCCATAATGTTTTTAAGATACCTGACTCTTGCGGATCATCTGTAATAGAGTTCTTTCCATCCCAAATGTAATAGTTAAAACTGCGTCTATATTCCAAAGCTACATTAGAGGATGTAATGATATCTCCGTTCCCTTTTTTGAAAATCGGTTTTACAGAAGTGCCGCCAAATTGAGGATTTACACGGAATGCGAAAGGTGTAAATTCTACGAAATATCCATTTTTCTCTAAATTCACATGAATAAAAATGGGGACAGATAGTGAACTTTGCGTACCATTAATAGTAGTAGTACCTGTTAATATAATTACATGTACACTATTGGTTAAAGTAACATCGGGATTTGTTGTGTTAGAAAATTTTAGTTTATTATTATCTATAGTACATACTATCCCCTTGTCGCTTGGCTTAAGGGCACTGAGGCTCCATGTAATAGAAGCACTATTACCATTAAGATTTGTGTTAATAGTAAAGCTTTGATCATTATCAAGTGCTTTATTAAAACGGAATTGATTTTGATATATATCATCTTCATAGCCTGTACCAAAGTTATTACCACACTTAATCCAAACTAATTTTTGTTTATTTTCTGTTACTGTTAATTTGAAAGAATAGTTTTTTGTAGTGCCGTCACCATTGGTTACACGGAATGGGACTGTATACTCTCCAACAGCAATAGTATTGTCCTTAGGAGCAGTGATAATGAATGTTTCAGGATCGAGCGTTAAAATTTCTCCCCAAGTATCTAATAAACTAAAAGTTAAATCTTCATATCCAGCTGCACTCCAATCATTTGGATTGAGGCTAATTTCATTGGTTTGCTCTATTTCTATATCATTATAGAAAGTAAAATCATCCAATGGCTTATAGAACTTTGTAATGGATAAATTGACATCTGTTAACCGTTTCCCTTCTGGTAGATAGATGTTAGCCACAAACACTGATATCTTAAATTTATCTCCAATATCAAATCCGTGTCCTTGAGGAACCGAGATAATACCGGTTGTTTCATCAATCAGAATCTTATCTTTTCCTTTCTCATTGTCTATCTCAATCCAATACTTTATTCCGTCTGTAGAACCAACAAAAACAGGAACTTCACTTATGAAACTGCTACCACCTTCATCGCTTGATGTATTTGGCATTTTCCATCCTTCTTCCGCATTATATCCCGGATATTCCAAAGAGAAAGGTTCTGAAGCTACTTCTACTGCTAAAATATCAGTTGCTATACAAGGAGTGTCTCCAGTTGCTGCTGTTTCTAATTTAAGTGATATAGAGTAAGTTACTCCACGTTTGAATCTTTCACTTTTCAGAATAGAAATTTCCCCGGATGAAGATACCTCAAACATCTCTTCCGGCTTATCAAGTACTTCGCCATTTACAGTTACTGTACCAATACTATATTTAGTAATAGACACATGTTCTCCAGCAGTCTTGACCTGTGCAGTGGGTAGTTTTGTGATATTATTAGGATCGCTAACCACACTGTACATTACTAATATATGATTAGGCTCTGCTACCGTTCCTTCCGGTGCACGCGGTAAGAAAGTAACTTTTATAATATCCTTGAAAGTGAAATATTTTCCATTTACAGAGCAAGAAATCGTTAATTTGTATTCACCAACGGGTGTTTCTGCAGTACTGTTAATTGTGATTTCACCTGTTTCTGTATCAATTACGAAACAAGGATTTTCTATGCTTTCATCATTCAATGTGACCGCTGTAATTTCGAATTCACTTGGTGTACCCCCTTGAAAAGAAGGAGCCGGAATTTTAACACCTGTCATAGATGGACCTATGTCCGTCATATCCGGATAATAGAGTTTGAAGTTACCTCCAGTTTCGTCTGTATCATCAGAACATGATACGAACATGCATACCGAAGCTACGAGCCATAAGATTCCTAAAAATCTTGATGTCAATGTGTGTAATGTATGTTTCATGTCTTTGAAGATTAATAATCTTTAAATAATTATAGATTGTAAGTATACGTTTTTTCTTCACCATTCACGGTGATTGTAACAGAGGTACTGTTAGGTAAGTCTGTTGGAGCGTCACTTGTGAATTTGGCGTCTATTGTGGTATCAGAGATATCTCCATCTTTTAAACAAATCACAGAAATGAAACGGACGATTTTACCGGTACCGGGTTTCATTGTGATTTGATAACTGGTACGCGCTTCTGCATTACCTATATTGTTAGAGACATTAGTGTTTACCTTTTTACTTTCACTGTAAGTAGCGGAAGTATTAGTAGGATCAGAAAATGTGCATATTTTCATATTAGCCTTCTCCAATGTGGTATAAGCTGTTGCTGTTTTCTTATCACTTGCCGGTTCAACTGTTGCGCCAGGACATGGATGGAAATTCATATTAGTATTGTAATTATATGCTTCATCTCCTTTTGCTTCATCTACAATAACAAACATTTTCTTTGTTATATCATGGAATACAGTACGACGATGCGTAAGCGGAATATTCGGATTATCTCCAGCAAGATATTGCGTTTGATTTTCGGTTATAAGGGTTTGTATGCCGTTCTCTTCCTTTAGTTGCTTTAGTTCTCCATTTCTAAAACCGTTTGCTATTCCTTTGTTCTGTATGGACAGTGTATTATGCCAAGTTGTTTGTGCATACTTAGTACGATCTGAACCACTATATGCGTACACACCTGCATCGGGGAAAAAGTTATATCCATTATAGTATAGCCCAAATGTTCCATTATCAGATTGACAGTGCCATGAATTATTTGGACCATTGTTGTTCTTTAGTATCATCATGGCATCTTCCTTTTTCCAACCGCTGCGTAATATATAGTAACCGGCATCAGGATATGATGCTGTAAGATAGGTTGGAGTCGTTCCACTACCGTTAGCCATAAATTGGAAATCTGTATTTCCAGGGAACATGGCTACATACTTACGGAAGTTATTCTTTAATACGCTTTCTGAGTAACTGGCAGAACGGGTATCATTAAAATTATCCCATGAATAGTTTGGATAAGTGATATCCATGACAAATTTAGCAGGCTTTTCTAATTGAGCTAAATAAGCTGTAGGGAACAGTTCTGATTTGTTGTTGTCTTCAGCAGTCAGGTAAGTAGCATAAGCATCACTGATGGCACTGATATGATAACTTGGATCTAATTCAATTTGTACACCATCATTAAGGAATTGTGTTCCTACCTGCTCTGTCATTTTTGCCGAGCCTTCAATAGCCCAAGTTTCTGCATTTTTGAATTCAGGCATCAAAATTCCAGCAGTAGTTACAGCTTGTGCTTGAGTCAGCAGAATGTTTCCACTTTGGTAGTAATTCAGGCGCATACATTCCACATGCTTGGCAAATGCTACCAAAAATGTTGAAAGCCATTCAGGAGTGAAGTTTCTGGACTGAATGAAATAAGCCATGATGTCTATTTGTGAAATAACGCGTTCGGCTACTTGCAGACCTTTCCATTGGTAATCTACATCATTTTCACTGCCACCTTCGGGCGGGAATTTAGTTCCGTCTTCATAAGGATAAGTTTTCAACCAATCTTGATAAACCGTTTTCCAAGACTCAACGTAACGCTCATCCTTACTAACGGCATAAGCCTTAGCCTGTGGCAGCATCCACTGGTGACGATGACGTTGGTAGCGGAATTCTTGGTCGGTAAGGTCTTTTACTTCCAACTCCCAGTTAATTAGCTGTCCGTCTTTACCTTTAAAAGAGTAGGGAATTCCATCCTTGTCTACAAAATCCTTTACTTTGAATTTGTAATCTAATGCATAGTCCGCTGTTTTTTGGTCGGCATCTGTAATAGTAGGATTAAACAAGTTGACATTTCTATTTATCACATCAACTCGAGTACGATAGTAGTCCAGCAATTTAACTAAAGCAGTATATTTATCACCTGCTTCAAAAGCTGTTTTTACATTTTCCAATCCCGGATAGTCGAGATTTATCACATCAAAAACTTTCTCGTCAATAGTTGCGTCCGGATCCGGGTCGACAGGCATTTCTACATCGATGTTACCACCACCAGTGAAATCTGCTTCATCATCCACACAACTTGTTGTACAGAGACACAATGAAAACAAAAAAACAAAAAGTCCAGTGTTTTTCATAACTCTTTTTAAAATGTTACAATAATTAAAAATTCTTTGCCGCAAATATATTACATTGATTTTTAAAAAATGGTACATCTTGTTTATGTTTTTTTTGAAAAACAAATTTTATTATCAAAGTTGTTGAATGAAATATTAGATTTGTCTAAAAGGGTGGCGTAAGATGCTCAGAGAGGGTGATTTGGGTGAATAGGACAGTGTCGGATTATACTTGTTTTATCAGATTATCACCGTAGGAAAACAGGATATTATCATAGGAAAATAATGTTTGCTCATACCACCTTCACCCTTTTCCTTCTTCCTATTCATAGGGAATAACGGGTGAAGCCTGATTGTGTAAGTGTCATTAGTGTCGGCGTATAGCAGTGCTTGAAACGCCACACCTTATCTCCCCAAAGTCCGGGCATTTGCTTGGCAAACCGCAGGCATTATGAACGCTGAGATGTGGCATTTTACTCGTAAAGACGTGGTGTTTCGGGTGCTAACGTGTGGGTATTACACGTAAAATCCGTTCTGTAGGATGAATAAGTTCATCCTACAAAACGAATAAATTCATCTTACGGGCTAGTTTTTTTCGTCTCATGAGATGAATATATTTATCCCATGGGTTCACCCGCTATCCCGCATGAACAGAGAAGGGGGAAAGGGTGAAGGGGGCAAGCCTTTCGCCCATACACCCTTAAAATAGTTTCTTTATGTCCATTGAAAAGAATCCCTCAGCACTGATACTATCACACCAACAATGAATGGGACTTGTGGTTTGAATAATTCTTGAGCTTGTTCTGATTTTTTTTGTGTAGTACAAATAACAAAGCTTTATATTACATCTTATTTAAGATTTTCCCAATAAGGTTTAAGCTCGGTTTGAATGTAGTTCGTAACATTGGAAAATGTCAGTTCTTGTGAAATTCTAAGCTTCTTGGCAAAAGAACTCCATCGTGTATTCAAATCGGGATTGTTAGAAAAATCAGGACTGAACACAGCGTGATTATCCATGTAGGTTGTCTGTCGGTTTGCAAATGTGGCTTTTATAGCCTCACTCAAAATCTCTCTGTCATATTTCCCACCCTGCAATATTGTGTAAAGGTCATAAAGATCTTTCATCCTGCTATTGGCTTCCGCTCTTGCAATCATTGTTTGGAACTTTTCGGCAATAACAGTTTCCAATGAATAAGCCAAAATGTTCGTATCAGGAAATCCGTCAATTAAGCTTGGATAATCCAATTCAGCAGGATGTGGAGTTACCACATCCCCAAATCCTATATCCATGGAAACGCTTTGGCGAATCGTGTCAATAGAAGCGGTCAATGTAAGCCTCACACCCGGATATTTCTTTTCAGTGGCAATGTCATCAGTGTGCAACGTATCTGTGTGGAATATTACTCCGTCTTGTTCATACGGAATCGCACAAATTTCAGTAAATACCTTTTTGACATTTTCTTTATCATTGTCAATATGGTGTCTCATAAAATCAATATCTAATGTCGGCCTTGCCAAGAAGCGTTCATGTGCGTATAGTAATGCTCCACCTTTCAGGAAGAATCGATCATGATACGGGCTTATTGACAGACGATAGAGCAAACGCTCTTGAAGATATCTTGTTATAAGTATCTGATATCCCTGTCCTTCACTTTGTGAAATGTTCAATAGTTTTGCTTTTATTGAGCAGCCCCAATTACGTACTTCTTTTATTGCCATACTTCAAGATATTGATTAAGTGTGTTGCGGAGCCTTAGTTTTGCTGCATAATCCATCAGTAAGGAAATATTTTTGTCAGGGCGTTTCAGGTAAGTTTGAAGAATTTCAGCCATTACATCAATACCAACTTTATTCCTGTATTTGATAGCATCACATACCGAACGCTCCATGTCAAAGATTGGTACATTGTATCCTTGTACATCTTTTTGGGTAACTCCGATAGACAGCAACTTATCGGATTGAAAAACCAGTTGAAACTCCGGATAATCGGGCAATATTATTTTTCGAGTACGCTCAATGGCCACATAGTAAGCGTTTGGTATCTGCGTGGTCAGATGGTAAATAGACCATGCGGACCAAAGACAAAGTATGCCATTGGGGATTATCGTGCGGATATCTACCATTGTGTTTGCCAAAGCATCAATGTCTGCATATATACCATTTTTAAGACGTATAGCCTCACCTTTACGAACAGCAGCCTGCAACTGTTGTTCTTGCCAGTCGCTCAACTCTTTGGTTGAAATAAAGCCATTCTTTTTTAGTTTATCTATGATACACATACTCTAAACATATTTACTTTGCAAAAGTACTGCAATTATTTGAGTATGCAGTAGGTTTTATAGGATTTTTGTTCTAATAGTCTAAAATTTTGGTTTTCAGTAATTATCCTTTAGCTTTCTTTATATACTCCGTCGGCAGGCAACCCACATACTTCTTGAAACATGTTGCAAAATAAGACGACGAATTAAATCCTACCATACTGCTGACTTCGGCCACTGTATAACGTCCGCTTTTCAGCAGTTCCGTCGCTTTCTTGAACCGGATTTTGCGGATAAAGTCAATAGCGGATTCTCCGGTAATCGCTTTTAGCTTCAAATGCAGGTTGGAACGGCTCATATTCATTTTCTGCGCAAATTCATCGGTGGAGAATTCGATGTTGTCTATGTTCTCTTCTACAATGCTCACGGCACGTTTCAGCAACTCTTCGTCCATGGCGTTGAAAGTAATTTTCTCCGGTTCCACTTCCAGTGACTTGGCATACTTCTCGAGCATGTGCCGGCGGGTACGCATCATGTTCTGTATCTTTGAAGTGAGGACGGTAATGGCGAACGGCTTGGAAATATAATCATCCGCACCCACTTGCAAGCCTTCCAACTGGTCTTTTATATCGGTTTTGGCAGACAGAATAATGACCGGAATGTGGCAAGTACGGATATTCTGCTTGATATTCTTACACAGTTTGATTCCGTCCATTACAGGCATCATAACGTCGGTGATGATGATATCTACCTCATTATCTTTCAGCTTCTCCAGCGCTTCTTCACCGTTTCCGGCTTCCAGAGTATTGAACAACCCGGCCAAACCGCTGCTGAGATAATGGCGTATTTCCTGATTGTCTTCCACAATAAGGATAGTGCCGCGTTTTTTGTCACCCGTTTCTATGGCCTCACTTTCCATTTTCTCCGTATCGATGAAGTACATGTCTTTGGAGTTGGTGGAGTACACCTGCTCTTCTTCCTTGGAAGCATTGGAGTCCGCCCGTTCCGAAACTTTATAGACGGACAAGTCTTGCGGCAGATAGACGGAGAACGTGCTTCCCTTGCCCTCTTCACTTTCTAATTCGATGTGCCCGTGATGTAAATCCACCAGGCGTTGCACCAATGAAAGTCCGATTCCGCTTCCTATATGCTGGCTTTCTATCTGATAGAAACGTTCGAACACCTTACCCTGCTTGTTGATGGGGATACCGATACCGGTGTCGCTCACTTGCAGTATCAGGCAGTTGTTCTCCTCTTTCAGGGTAACGGTGATGCTCTTCCCGTTATCCGTATATTTAAAGGCATTGGATAACAGATTGTTGACAATCAGTTCCAGATAGTTCGGGTCGAAATACTCCTCTTTATCTTCCAGCTCGGAGTGGAAAGCATAGTGTATCTCTTTGTGGCGTGCCAGCTTGTCATAATACAGGAAGTTTTCGCGTATCAGGCGATATGCGTTGCCTTTCTTTATCTTCAATTCGAAAACACCGAGTTCCGCCCGGCGGTAGTCCATAAGCTGATTGACAAGATGCAGCAGGCGATTGGCGTTCCGCTGGATGTATTCCAGCTGGTTGCGGGTCCAACGGTCGTTGATTTTGCTGATAACCTCTTGCAGCGGCGCCAGAATCAGGGTAAGCGGCGTGCGGAGCTCATGCGAAATATTAATGAAGAAACGCATCTTCATCTGGTTGATTTCTTCACGGTGTTCCTTGTCTCGGCGTTCTATTTCAAGCTCCGCTTCCATATTCTTACGCAGCCAGAAGAACCGGAATACAAACGTAATGAACCCGATGGAAGTGGAGAGGAACAGCAGGATAGCCCACCAGGTCTTGTACCATACGGGCAGTATGACGATTTCCAGTATGGTAGGCGTGGTATTCCATTTGCCGTCGTTGTTGGCGGCTTTCACCATGAAGTGATAAGTGCCGTGCGGCAGGTTGGAGTAGGATACCGAGCGCCTGTCTGTGAGGTAATACCATTCTTTGTCGTAACCGTCTAATTTATAGGCGAAAGTATTATGCTGTCCGGAAATGTAGTTTGAAACGACAAACTCCAGAGAAAACGCTGTCTGCCAGGATTTCAGCGTGATGCTTTTCGTATCGCTGATGTTCTTGCTCAAAATACCGGTTTCGTCGTCGGGACGGACGGTTTTGTTGAACAGTTGTAACTTGGTGATTACTACCGGCGGAGTATAGGGGTTGTCCAGCAACAGCTCCGGGCGGAATGTGGTAAGGCCGTTTATGCCTCCGAAGTACATTTCGCCGTTAGAAGTACGGTAACAGGAAGATGTATTGAACTGGTTGCTTTGCAACCCGTCCGCTTCGGTAAAGTTGCGGAACTTCTCCGTTTCAGGGTTGAAACATGAGATACCCCGGTTGGTGCTCATCCACAGGCGGCCGTAAGAGTCTTCGAGTATGCCGTAGACCACGTTGTTGGGCAGGCCGTTGGCTGTGGTGTACCGCTTAATCCGCTTCTCCTTCTCGTTGAAACAGTAGAACCCTTCGCGCGTACCCACCCAGATTAAACCGTTGGCCGCTTCATAGATATAATTGGTGAATGCTTTTGTAACAGTGGATTCGGGCAGAATCGCCGCTTTCTGTATAGACGTTCCATGCTGTTTGAATACGGATATACCCTCTTCCCCGCCTATCCAAAGGCGCTTTTGAGAGTCCCGGAACAGGGTTGTAATCTTTTGAAGATTCATTGGTGTCCCGTCGCTTTCCTGCGTGATGGTGGTAAAGCTCCGTTTCTCCGGATTGAAGTGTACCAAAGCGCTTAATGTACCTAAGAGGAAGTTATTCTCTCCGTCGGGCAGAATGGCGTATACGTTTTCGTTGATTAAACGGCTGTTGCGTTGGTTGAAGTTCTCTATGCGTCCGCTGTTGCGATGCAAGATGCTTAGACCGCCGGCGTGTGCGCCGATGTAGACTAATCCTCTCGGTTCATCCACATATACGGACTTGATGTTGTTGGAGCCGAAACCGTCTTCACGCTGGTTTTCCTGCAATGCGTAATGGACGAATTGCTGGGTGTCGGGGGTGTATAGGTTCAGTCCGCCGTCATTGGTTCCTATCCACAGGTTTTTCTGCCTGTCTTCAACGATGCAGCTTACGACATTATCACTCAGCGAGTTTCTGAAAGGAATACGTTCGATGTTTTTGAAGCGGTTGCGGATGGGGTGGTAATAGTTCAGTCCGCCGAAATAAGTGCCCAGCCACATACCGCCTTGCGAGTCCATGAAGATGCTGCGTACCGAGCGTTGCGACAGGCTGCCGCTTTCTACGGGATTGCTGCTGTAAGACATGAAAGAGTCGTTTCCTTCATGGTAGATATTGAGGTCGTTGAAAGTACCTATCCATAAGCGGTTTTGCGAATCCAGCGCCAATGAACGGATGTAATTGGAGCTGATGGACTGCGGATTGGAAGGGGAATGCCTGTATATCTTGACTTCCCGGGTCTTAGGATTGATGAGAAGCAGCCCGGAGCCTTCCGTTGCCACCCATATACGGGTGGGGGATTGCTGGAGTATTCCCTGAATCTGCTTGCTGCTCGGTATGTAAGTAAGCTTCTCAAGTTTTTTCTGCGGAACAGAGTAGCAGTACATACCGTCCGACGGCGTACCGATATAGATTTGGTCGCCATGCCTGTACAGGGCGGATGCAATCGTTTTGTGCATTGCCGTACTGAATATGTCGTTGACAAAACGGGATGTAGAGACGTCGAACATCGTCAATCCCTCCAGGGTGCTGATGAGCAAACGGTCCGGTGACAGTTCCACAATACCGTTGACTTGCAGATGCTTGCCGTTCTTTTCATAGAAAAAGTTCTGGAATTTGTCTTTTTCCTCGTCGTAGTACGAAAGGCCGTCGCGGGTACCGATCCACACGCGCCCTTTGCTGTCAGTCATCACGATACGGGCTATGTCGTTGGCGATGCTGTTCGGGTCGTTCTCGTCGTGCTGATAAACGGTGAATGCGTATCCGTCGTATTTGTTGACGCCGTCGTAAGTGGCGAACCACATATTCCCGAGCTTATCTTGCGCTATGGAGAATACTGTGCTTTGCGATAAGCCGTCCTTAATGGATATATAAGAAAAATTTATTTGCCCCCAGGCTTCTGAATAAGCGTAAGAGACTCCTGCCGTACATAGAAGAAACAGGATGGTTACTATCTTTTTAAGGTTACTCATTATTAAACCGTAAAATTTATGATGCTTCAAAGATAGTAATATCTTTCAAAATTTCTATATCTTATGGAGGATTTACACAAATATAGGGTTTTCTGAAACAAATAGGGGGTGGGTATGAGGGATAGCTTTCGTACTTTTGCAGCGTAATTTAAGTTTAATATCAAATAGGATGAAGAAAAACATTTTTGTTATCTGCATGGTGATGGCAGCAGGTTGCACGGCAACGCTGACTGCGCAAACCAAAGGCTCTGAAACATTGGTTCCCCTGACCAAACGGGTAAACGTTCAAGCTGATTCAGCGCGTATCGATCAGGTTATAGACGGCTGTTGGGTAGCTGTCGGCGCGAAAAAGGAGCATGCTATTCAACGGGATTTTACATGTTTGTTCAACGGCAAACCGTCTTATCGTTTTGAGCTGCGTGAAGAGGATAATACTTTGGAAGGGTACGGAAAGGGAGAGACCAAAGGCCGTGCCGAGTTCTCTTATTGTTATGCCACCTCGGCCGATTTTAACGGATTGCCGGCGGATGCTTACCGGAAAGCGCAAATCACCAAAACCGTATATCATCACGGAAAAGGTATTTGTCCGCAAGGAGCGTCACGCGACTATGAGTTCTCCGTATATATTCCGTCTGCGCTGGATAGCAATGTGTCTACCATTTTTGCCCAATGGCACGGTATGCCCGACCGTACGCTTGTGCAGACTCCTGAAGGTGAAGTGAAAAAGTTGACGGTTGACGAGTTTATAGAGCTGGATAAGACCACTATTTTCAAAAAGAACACCGGACATGAAAAAGTGGCGAGACTGGATAAGCAAGGAAATCCGATGAAAGATAAAAAGGGAAATCCTATCTATAAGGCCGGAAAGAAGAACGGTTGGTTGGTAGAGCAAGGCGGTTATCCGCCGTTGGCTTTCGGATTTTCCGGCGGCTGGTTTTATATCAAGGCTAATTCAGACTGCCGTTGGCTGACCGACAAGACTGACCGCTGTAACGCCAATCCGGAAAAAACTCCGATAATGAAGCCTGTGACTTCTGAATACAAGTCGTCTACAATAGCTTATAAGATGCCTTTTGCCGATTTCCCCAAAGACTGCTGGGTTACTTTCCGCATTCATATCGACTGGACTACTTATGGCAAGGAAGCCGAAACCATTGTGAAACCGGGCAAACTGGACGTACAAATGGAGTATACCGACAAGAAGAAAACCGTTAAAGAGCATATCGTGAATAATGAAGAAATTCAGATAGGCCGTAATGACGATGACGGTTACTATTTTAAATTCGGCATCTATCGTGTAGGTAACAGTACAGTACCGGTATGCTATAACTTGGCCGGATATAAGGAAGAGTTATGAGTGATGAGTGATTAGTGTTTAGTGATTAGTGATTAAGGATTGGTTGTAAGCAAGGGAATTGTGAAGCGAGGGTATCCTAATCGCTAATCACTAATCACTAAACACTAACCCCTAACCCCTAACTTCTTTCTTTCTGCTTTGTATGATTTGCCAACGATAGACCAGGCAAGTGGTGAGGAAGTAAATGCCTGTTTGTATCCATAAAGCCTGATATTCGAACGATACTTCGTTGAGAGTGGCTCCCATACTGTTGATGCGTACATAGCCGTTGATTCCGAAAGTGGAAGGGAAGATATAGGAAAAATATCTCCAGAATTCGGGCATTGCGGCGCCCGGCCATGAAATGCCGGAGAGGAACAATAGCGGTACGGAGGTAAATACAAACAATAACATACAGGTTTCCCGGTTGCGTATGGCAATGGATGCCGTCATCGCAAAGAAGATGCAAGCTGCCAGATAGGGCAGGGCGAAGAGAGTCAGCACACCGGGAATCGCTATCTGGTTGAGGCTGAAAAGGCGGGGAACCACGCATAATATATACACAGCCACCAGCGAATATACCATAAAATAACTCAATCCTTTTCCCATTACGATACGGAGCGTACCGTTATAATGACGGTTGATAGGAACCAAATCTTTGAACCGGTTTTGCTCGCGGGCGGTTCCGGCGGATAAGCCGATACCCAGCAGGAGCGTTTGCTGTATAATCAATATGAGTACGGCGGGTATCAGAAAAGCGGCAAATCCATTGGTCGGGTTGAAGATGGCTACGTCTTCGTATTCGATGGGGTAGGCTGTTATTTCATCCTGACGGGCGGTGGTGTTGCCGGCGCGTTCCATTTTAATGTCTGCATTCATGGCGAGCGACACGTTGGTGTTGGCTGTCAGTAATGCCTTGTAGTAAAGCAGTCCGCTCATATCGCAGAAAATGCTGACTTGTGTCTGTTTGCCCCGGGCTATGTCATCGCTGAAATGGGCGGGTATGTAAATAATGCCGTAAGCTTTGCGGTCTTTCAGCATGAGTTTGGCTTCTTCCATATCGGCGCAATGAGCCACAATGCTTGTTTCCGGACTGGCGTCCACTTTCCGGAGATACTCCCGGCTCAGTGAGCTGCGCGAGTTGTCCACGACTACGGTAGGCACTTCACGAATTGTTTCGTTGGTATAGATGAAAGAGTATATCAACGGATACACCAACGGGACAAGCACAAAGAAAATCAGCACGCCTTGATCGCGAAAGGTGGTGCGGAATTCCTGCTTCCATATATAGAACAGGTCGTGTATGCCTTGTACGACTTTCTGTTTGAACGTCAGCTGTTTCATCAGGGTACGTATTTATAGTATATCAATGCTTCTTTCAGCCTGTGGGCAACGAGGAAGGGAAGCATCATGAAAATAAGCAATGCCACATAATTCATCCATGAGTAAATCATGGGATAGCCGTTTAGAGCCTGGTCTACATAGATAAGGAAGTAGTGACGCAGGGGGAATAAGTTGGCCAAACCTTGCAGTACGGGGTGCATCGCCATAGCCGGGAACGACAGTCCGCACATGGAGAACGACAGCACGCCCCATAAGGAAGCGAAGCTCAGTCCCAAACGCAGTGTGGGGAGGGTGCCTATCATCAGTATGCCCATGCCTTGCGAAGCCAATACCAGGCAGAGGGTGGCGAACAGCATCGGCAATATTCCGCTGTTGCAGGGGAAGTGCAGGAAGCCGTACAGATACACATTATATAATATACCCATAAGGAAGAATACAGCCGTGTGGGGCAGCAGCTTTCCGGCAAGGGAAATCCAGATGGAGTTGTTACCCGTACGCAACCATTCGCGGGCGGTACGGTCTTTGATTTCTACGCCGATGGAGTAGACGGTTATCATAAAGATGAGCAGCATCAGCACGCCCGGAGCAAAGGTATTGCACAGGTATACGGAATAGTTCAGCCACGGATTGTTCAGCGGGTGAGTATCGATGACAATCGGTTGCAGGAATGCCATCGCCTGGTCTTCGGTAGCGCCTTTGGCATATAGTGCTGTGCGTGCGGCGGCTCCGGATGCCAGTTCGCTCATCATCTTCATGTCTTTAAAGAGTAATGAACCGGCTATGAGCAACGTGTTGTTGGTATAGAAAGATATTTTGGGCTGCCGCTGGGCTTGTGCTTTGGCGGTTGTCCCTTCGGGGATGTAATAGAAGCCGTAAATCTCTCCTTTCTGCATGGCGATACGCGCATCGGCGATAGTGGGGTAGTGAGCTACGACTGCCGTTTGCTCGAAAGCGTCCAGATTACGTACCAGTTGGCGTGAGGTGGTAGTCATATCCTGGTCTACCACGCCGACCGGCATATCGGTGGGCAAACCGGAATCCATCAATGTCGTGAAGAATATATAGCAGAATAGGGGCGCTACTACCATGCAGAACAGGTAGAGCGGGCGTGAAACGAGACGGCGAAACTCACGTTTCATCACATTCCACAAGGCCATGTATTTATTGTTCTTCTCCATTGTCGTTCTCTCACCTTATCACTTTACCACCTTATCATCTTTGTATTACCTCATCACTTTTTCAATATCACGCTCATTCCCGGACGCAGCCCTTCTACTTTCTCCTGCGGAGACGCCTTTACTTCGAATGTTTTTAAGTCGAATTGTCCGGTAGTCTTGGTGGCTTTCCAGGCGGCGTATGTGCCGAGGTCTTTCATGTAGTATACTTTCAGCCGGATGTTCCTGTCAAGAGCGGGGATGGAGGCTTCAAATTCGGTTCCCATACCTAATCCTTGCAATAAATCCTCGCGCACATTGAAAGTGACCCACATGTCGTCCATAATGGCGATATTCATGATGGGGGCACCTGTACCCACCAACTCGCCTGTTTTGGGGAATATCTCGGAGACTTCACCGGCGGTTTGGGCTATCAGGTAAGTCTCCTTAATGTATGACTCTACCTCGGCGACGGCTCCTTTTGCCCGTTCCACCAAAGCTGCCGCGGCGGCCTTGTCCTCACGTTCCGCCCCGTTCTTTGCCATGGTGTATTGGGCTTTGGCGGCTTTCTCGGTGGCTTGCGCGGCATCGCGCTGGGCGGTAACTTCATCCAGCTTTTGGGCGGACATTACTCCCTGGTCGTGCAGGTTCTTTACACGCTTGTACGATTTCTCTGCTATGGCAAGTCCTGCTTGGGCTTTCTGCCACATTTCGTAGGCTGCCTGTATTTGTTCTTGGCGGGCGCCTTTCAGCGCCTTTTCGTTTTGGGCTTGCGCGGCGGCTTCGGCGGCACGTGCCTGCTCCAGTTTCGCCTGTACGTCCGGAGCTTCAAGAATGGCAAGCGTATCTCCGGCCTGTACGCTTTGTCCCTCTTTCACCCGGAACTCCAGGATACGTCCCGGCACTTTGCTCGATACGCGGTATTCTGTTACTTCCGCCTGGCCTTGTATGATTTCCGGTCCCTTGCGCAGCATGAAGAAACCCACCAGAGCAACGATGGCAATCACTCCCGTTAAAGTGAGGAATGCCAGCAACATGTTACTGTTTTGTGATTTTGTATTCATTTTATGATTTCAGATTTATAATTTTCAACCCTTAAACTTCCCGTTGCCTTCTTTAAATAGATGTCCGTCAGTTTCACGTCTATTTGGGCGTCTATCTTCTCCGACTGGGCGGACAGCCAGGCGGTATGCGCTTCCAATACGTTGCTTGCCGGGATTACTCCTTCCTCGAATCCGAGGGTGGCGTAGCGTAAGTTCTCATCTGCCTTTTCCAGGTTCTTTTCGGCCATGATAAATTTCTTGGCTGCTTCGTTTACTTTGAAAACCGATTGGCTGACTTGCAGTTCTATCTTTTCTTTGGCGTCGTCCAGTTGATATTGGGTGATACGGGCTTCGGACTTGGCGGCTTTTACTTTATAAATACCTTCTCCCCAATGCCAGATAGGTACACTGACCATGACGCCTACATTCCACATACCTTTGAATTTGTTCTCAAAACTGTTGAATACGGAAGGATTCGTTGCCATGTAGTTTCCGATGAGGGCTACGGACGGCAGGAACTCCGAACGGGTGACGTTCACTTTCTGCTTGTAGATTTGAGTGGCGAGTTCCAGGCTGCGTACTTCCGGGCGTGTGGCATATACACTATTTATATCGATACTGCTGTTGTCTGCCGGAATAAGGGTTAAGTCGTCCTCCTTTTCATCCGCTAAAGCAATGGGGGTACTGAGGTCTAATCCGCATAGCTGGCATAGCAACATTCTGGAAAGGCTTAAACCGTCATCCACTTTTGTCAGTGTCATTTCGGCTTCGTTTACTTTTACTTTGACAGACAATCCGTCCGCTTTGGTAGCTACTCCTTCGGCAATCATCTTGTCTACATCGCTTTCCAGCTTTTGCAAAAGTTCAAGATAGCCTTCCGCCAATTTCTTTTTATTGGCGAGAGATACGACTTGCCAATATGCCTGGTCGGTACTTAGAATGACTTCCTGCATCCCGCTGTTGTGCTGTTGGCGCGCCAGTTCTTCGGCATATCTGGTAATCTTGTTGTAAGCGCGTATTTTACCGCCCATATACAATGGCTGGGTCAGTGTCAATGCCCCGGCGTACATGTTACGTGTGTCGGTACGGAAGGCATCGACAAGCGACTGTCCTAATCCATTCAGCGGAGTGGCAATGTCTATGTTGCCCAATGACTGGACGAGCGCCATGAATTGCGGGTTTTGTGTCAGTTGCGGGTATTGGGTTATCATACCTTGAATACCGTTCTGCAACGCGCCGCTTACTTGTGTTCCTACGGAGCCGAGCGCGCCTTTCTGCGCATCATTCAGCAGAGAAAACTCTTTTTGATTGCGCATATATCCGCCGGTAGCGGATATTTGGGGCAGATAGCTCGTGAACGCCGCTTTTTTCCGGTAGTGCGCCGCTTTGATTTTTTCCTGACCGATCAGCAGTTCCTTGTTATTGGCAATTGCCAATGCACGGCAACTATCCAAGCTTAAAACGTCCTGTGCAACCGCAGGAAGCGTCAGGCAGGTCAAACAGATGAAACAGAAGAACTTTTTCATTGTATCTATACATTAGAATAGTAGTGAATCCGTTGTTTAATAAAGCAACAATAATTGCATAAACAACGATGCAAATGTATAGGGTTTCAATGATATTGCAAAATAAATTAGGGCTTTTTTAGAACTTAATCCAAGTTGAACGATTGAGAGCCGATGAGCGTTCCGTCCGAGAATATGTCTATGCGATAGCTTCCCGCATACAGAAACTCTTCGACATCCCAATAAACCGTAACATGCTGTTCTTCGCCGTTATACTCTATATATTTCTTGATGGAGTATACCAGTTCGCGATTTTCATACGGGAATGTGTTGGAAGCGCTTTTGCTCAGTACGTCATTATCCGGTTTGGTGATACGGACGTAGAGCGTGCGTTCTCCGGTTTCGGCAGTTATATTCTTGACGATTGTGAAGTTGATTTTCAGTTTAACGACGTCTTTCACCTTTTTGGCTGTTTTGCCTCGTTTGTTGGTAGCCTGGATGTTGATGTTCGTAGCATCCAGCTGAGCTGCGAGCGTAACCTTTTTATTCAGGTTTTTCTTTTCTTCGGAAAGGTTGCTGATTTGCTGTGAGGCGACGTTATACTTACGGGTGACATCGGCTATCACTTCCTTTTGGTGGGTAGTGAGACGGCTCAGGGAGTCTATCTGGTTGATATAGCCGATCATTACTTTACGAAGGGTCGCCAGTTCTTTTTTCAAGCGGCGAATTTCGGTGGCATTGGTACTTTTTACGGTACGGAGCTCTTCCAACAGACGTTGTGTCTTCAGCTGCTCCTGCTCCAGAAGTACGGAAAGGGAGTCGTTGGAAACGGTAAGTTTCAGTTCGTCATATTGTTTGGCGAAGTCGGTATATTGGTTCTCCAGGTCTTCCTTTTCCAGGTTGAACTCCTGTACCAACTCGTTGTTGGTTCGTTTCTCCGAAATCAATAACACGGTGACACCTATTAATAATAGTATCAAAAGACTTCCGATGATAATCTGAAGCGTATTTTTTTTATTGGCCATTTTGATGGTGTTTAGTGGTTAGCGATTGGCGATTAACAGACGGGTTGCTTCCCCCTATAATCGTAAATCACCGCAAAAATAATCATTAATCACCAATCACTAACCACTAACTACTATCAAATTCTTCATTTAACTAAAATTATTACGGAAATATTTCTTTAATCAGGAATGTCGTTGTACTTTTGTGGCAACTTTATAGAACACTAATAAACAAAAACTTTAGAAATTATGTCAAAAGTAACCGTAGTAGGTGCAGGTAACGTAGGT
>OLPH01000260.1_pt1 | contig 71585 bp, 59 predicted proteins | sample 1672951 | NCBI WGS metagenome assembly OLPH01 (sample SAMEA3136740, study PRJEB25190) | human gut metagenome | reverse complement strand
CCTTCGGTTCTCCGCATGGAGCCCCGGGGTGCAGGACCGCTCCATATCGTCGGGCCGGGTGGCCCGCTGGGCGTAGACGTTGAACATCAAAAAGCTGTCGTACCCGTTGGAAAGCGCGATCCGCTGGGCGGACTGGAGGGTGGGGTCCAGAGCGTCCGGCGCGGCGGTGGAGGGGTTGATACCCATGCAGATCAGGGGCTTCCGGCCCCGGGTGCCCAGAATGTAGCGGTATTCCGAATAGTGGTTGGGGACGTACAGCCACCGGCTCACATCATAGTCCGGCGACGGCCGGAGGGCAGCGGCCAGGGCGTCGTCGAAGAGCTCCAGCGCCAGGGCGGCTGTGGGGCCTTGGGGAATGTGCATGGGTCAGTCCTCCTCGGAAAATCTTCAAGAAACAGGATAGCACGAATCGGCGGGATATGCTACAATGAATTTTGAAATTGCGCAAAGGAGGTCCCGCCATGCTGACGATCCTGATGGGCCGGGCCAAAACGGGAAAATCGGAACAGGTGCTCCGCCGGATCAGAGAACTGGGGGATACCAGTCGGCAGATCCTACTGGTGCCGGAGCACGCCTCCCACCAGGCGGAGGTGGATCTGTGCCGTGCCTGCGGAGACACTGCCAGCCGCCATGCGGAGGTCCTCAGCTTCCGCCGCCTGTGCGACCGGGTGCTGACCATCACCGGCGGCGCCGCTCAGGTGACATTGGATGCCGGCGGCAAGCTGTTGACCCTGCAGAAGGCCCTGGGAGAGGTGGCCCCCTTGCTGAAGGTGTATCGCCGTCCCTCTCAGAAGGCGTCGTTTTTACAGCAGCTGCTGGACCTCTTCGACGAGCTGCGCTGCTACGACGTGTCCCCAGAGCTGCTGGAGAGCCAGGCACGGGAAATCCAGGGCGCCACCCGGGACAAGCTGCTGGACCTGAGCCTGCTGTACGGCGCCTATGAGTCCCGGCTGTACCGCCCCGGCCTTGATGCCCGGGACCGGATGACCAAGCTCTGCGAGGTGCTGGAGTCCTCCCGCTACGCTTTCGGCAAGGACGTGTTTGTAGACGGCTTCACGTACTTCAACGCCCAGGAGCGGCAGGTGCTGGAGAGCATCCTGCGGCAGGCTCGGTCTGTCACTGTCACGCTGCTGGGGGAGCCGGACAGCGCGGAGGAGATGTTTCAGGTCTCTCTCCGCACCCGGGACCAGCTGACGCGGCTGGCGGACCAGGCGGGCTGCCCATGGGAGGTCCGGACGCTCACCAGCGCCGACGACTCCGCCCTGGGATATTTGGAGCATCACTTCTTCGGAGAGGGGGAGCCCTACCAAGGAGACAGCTCCGCCATCCGGGTCCGGGAGGCGGACACCGCTTTTTCCGAGGTGGAGCAGACGGCAGCGGACATCCGCCGCCTGGTAGCGGCGGGGAAGTGCCGCTACCGGGATATCACCGTGGCCGCCCGGAACATGACCGACTACGAGGGCACCATTGAGACGGTATTCGAGCGGTACAGCACCCCCGCCTATCTGAGCCGCCGGAGCAGTATGTTGGAAAAGCCCGTGTGGAGCCTCATCACCGGCGTCCTCTCCGCTCTGGAAAACGGCTTGGAGTACGAGGACATGTTCCGTTGGCTGAAGACCGGCCTGGCGGGCCTGATGCCGGAGGAGTGCGATGAGCTGGAAAACTACGTTCTCACCTGGGAGATCCACGGGAAGATGTGGCTCCGGGATGTGGACTGGACCGACAATCCGGACGGTTATGGCGCACCTTGGGATAAGCGCCGCCAGGCCCGCCTGGACCGGGTGAACGAGCTGCGCCGCCGGGTACGCGCACCTCTTGCGGAGCTGTATGAAGGGCTGAAAGGCGGCGTTACAGCTGGGGAGAAAGTAAATTCCCTTTATAGTTTCCTGGAGCATCTGAATCTCCAGAACGCGCTGGAGGAACAGATGCGGGCCCAGGCGGAGGCAGGGCGCCTCCAGGACGCGGAGGAGACCGCCCAGCTGTGGGAGATCCTCTGCGCCATCCTGGACCAGTTCGTGGAGATCCTGGGGGACGAGCCTATGGGGACCGATGAATTCAGCCGCCTGTTGCGGCAGGTGGCCTCCCAGTACAGCGTGGGCACTATCCCCGTGTCTCTGGACCAGGTGTCCGTCACGGAAATCACCCGAAATGACCGTCACACGGATGCCTACCTGTTTCTGCTGGGGGCCAATGACCACGTGCTGCCCGCTGTGGGACAGAGCGGCGGCATTCTCAACGACGATGACCGGGAGGAATTGGCCCAGCGGGGCATCCGCCTGGCGCCCAGCGGCATGGAACAGATGGGCATTGAGCTCCAGAACCTCTACGCCGCTCTGGTTCAGCCCCGGGAGGGGCTGGTGGTCAGCTACCCCACGGCGGACGTGTCCGGTGCAGAGCTGCGGCCTGCCTTTGTAGTGGACCGCCTGCTAACGCTGTTTCCGGAGCTGCGTATCGAGCACGAAGGGACTGACAAGGTTTATCGCCTTACAGCAAGGATCCCTGCCTTGGAGACCGCAGGGACCGCCCTAGGGGGGATCCTGTGGCGGTATTTCGCAGATGACGAGGTCCTGGCGCCCCCCATGGCGGCCATGGAGCGGGCGGCTGCGCTGAAGCGGGGGAGCCTCTCCAGGAGCGCGGTACAGGCGCTGTACGGGGAGCGGATCTCCATGTCCGCCTCCCGGGTGGAGCGGCTGCGGAGCTGCCACTTCGCCTACTTTATGGAGTACGGCCTGAAGGCCAAGGCCCGCCGTGCGGCGGCCTTTGACGCCCCCCAGATCGGAACCTTCCTCCACTACCTGCTGGAGCACGTCACAAAGGACGTGCTGGACCGGGGCGGCTTTGCCGCAGTGGGAGAGGAGGACCTCCACGCCTTGGTGCGGCGCTATATTGAGCAGTATGCGGCGGAGGTGCTCCAAAATCTGGAGGGCCGGAACGCCCGGTTCCGGTACCTCTTCGCCCGGCTGCGGAACACCGCTTACGCGGTGGTGGACCAGATCGCCGAGGAGATGCGCTGCTCCGACTTCGTGCCCCTGGCCTTCGAGCTGTCCTTCGGCGAGCGCGGAGAACTGCCGGCGGTGACGGTCAGCGAGCCGGACGCGGAGCTGCGAATCGGCGGCAAGGTGGACCGGGTGGACGGCTGGGTGAAGGACAACAGACTGTATCTCCGGGTAGTGGACTACAAGTCCGGCAAGAAAGCCTTTGACCTGGCCGCCGTCCGGATGGGCCTGGATATCCAGATGCTGCTGTACCTGTTCGCCCTGAAAAAGGAGGGCAAGCAGCGGTTTGGCATGGACATTGAGCCCGCCGGGGTGTTGTATCTCCCTGCCCGGGATGAGATTCTCTCCGCCGAGCGAAATATCACGCCGGAGCAGCTCCAGAGCCAGCGGGAGAAGGAGTTGCGCCGAACGGGCCTGCTGCTCTCTGAACCGGAGGTGCTCCAGGCCATGGAGCACGAGGCTCTGCAAAGTCCCCGGTTCCTGCCGGTGCGGGTAAACCGGGAGGGGGACGTGTCCGGCGCCCTGGCCTCCGCCGATCAGCTTGGGCGGCTGGGGCAGTATGTGGAGCGGCTGCTCCACCAGATCGCCCGGGAGGTCCGGGACGGCAACATCGACGCGGACCCCTGCTGCCACAATGAGGACGACAGCTTCTGCAAATACTGCGACTGGGCCGACGCCTGCCACTTCCAGGATGGGCGGGACGGCGACCACCTGCACTACATCCTGCCGGTAAAACCGGAGGAGTTCTGGCGCCAGGTGGAAGAGGAGACAGAGAGAGGAGGCGGACAGTAACATGGCAAAATTGACCCTGACCCCCCAGCAGCAGGCGGTGGTGGAAAACCGGGGCGGCAGCCTGCTGGTGTCCGCCGCCGCCGGCTCCGGCAAGACAAAGGTACTGGTGGACCGGCTTTTCCGCTATGTGACGGAGGAACGCTGCAATATCGATGATTTCCTCATCATCACCTACACCAAGGCCGCCGCGGCGGAGCTGCGGAGCAAGATCGCCTCCGAGCTGTCCAAGCGGCTGGGCCAGACGCCGGGGGACCAGCAGCTCCGGCGGCAGCTGCTGCGGGTGTATCAGGCGGACATCAAGACCGTGGACGCCTTCTGCACGTCGCTGCTGCGGGAGAACACCCACCTCCTGGCCCGGGAGGGGGACAGCCGGGCCCTGACCCCAGACTTCCGGGTGCTGGACGATAACGAGGCCCAGCTGATCCGCCAGCGGGTGCTCTCCCGGACGCTGGAGGACTTCTATGACCAGCTGGACGAGGGCCGTGGCCTGCTGGCGGACACGCTGGGGGCCGGACGGGACGACAGCCGTCTGGCCGCCCTGGTGCTGGAGCTGTACGACAAGGTCCAGAGCCACGCGGACCCGGCCGGGTGGCTGGCGGAGAACCGGACCGTCTGGGGCGGCTGGGAGGGCGGCTTTGATGACCCCCCCTACGCCGCCGAGCTGCTGGCCGCCATCCGCCGGAAGGGGGCCCATTGGGGGGCCCTGCTCCGGTCCGCCTCCGCCCGGACCGAGGGGGACGAGGCGCTGTACCGGGGGTACGGGGAGAAGTTTCTCCAGGTGTCTGTGGCCTTTGACGCCCTGGCCCAGGTCCAGACCTGGGAGGCGGCCCGGCAGACGGAAGCGGCCGTCGCCTTCCACCGGCTTTCCACCCCCAGGGGGCGGAAGGACGAGCCGGGTATTGCCGCGCTGAAACAGGTGTGGGAGCGGTGCAAGGCGGAGGAGAAGAAGCTGGCGGGCCTGTTGTCTGTCTCTGAGGAGGAGGCTATGGAGGACCTGACTGCCGTGGCCCCGGCCATGGTGGCCCTGCTGGAGCTAACGGAGGACTTTGCGGAGCGGTACCGGCAGGAGAAGCTGCGGCTGAACGCTGCCGACTTCTCCGACCAGGAGCACTTGGCCCTGGGCCTGCTGGTGGGTTCCGGCGGTGCCCCCACAGAGCTGGGGGAGCAGGTGGCGGCCCGATACCGGGAGATCCTGGTGGACGAGTACCAGGACACCAACGAGATCCAAAACGCCATCTTCCGGGCGGTGTCCAAAAACGGGCAGAACATCTTCACTGTGGGGGACGTGAAGCAGAGCATCTACCGCTTCCGCCTGGCGGACCCCACCATTTTCCTGGGAAAATACAACCGGTTCAAGTCCTGGCAGGAGGCGGCTGACGGAGAGGAGCGGAAGATCCTGCTGTCCCGCAACTTCCGCTCCCGGCGGGAGATTTTGGAGAGCACCAACTTCATCTTCTCCAACATTTTGTCTGTGGAGATGGGGGAGATGGACTACGGCGAGGACGAGGCCCTCCACTTCGGGGCGGCGTATTACCCGGAGCGGATGGATTGCCAGACAGAGTTCCATCTCATCTCTGCCCACCAGAAGGCGGGGGAGAATGACAAGCCGGTAAAGAAGGTCACCGCCGAGGCCCGGTTCGTGGCGGCGGCCGGTTGCAAAGGAACTGCTGGAAAACGCCATCGACGCCGGTGCAACGCAGATCACGCTCTCCATCGTGCGCGGCGGCATTCAACAGCTGCAAATTGCGGATAACGGCAGCGGCATTGAGGCAGAGTATATCGATAAAGCCTTTGTGCGCCACGCAACCAGCAAAATTGCCAGTGCCGAGGATCTGGGCCACATCCACACCCTTGGCTTCCGCGGCGAAGCGCTTGCTTCCATCGCCAGCGTGGCCAGGGTAGAGGTGCTGACCCGCACCGAAGCGGACGAATACGCCTGCTGCTATCGCATTGAGGGCGGCGAGCCCCAGGGCATGGAGCCCGGCGCCCGCCCGCGCGGCACCACCGTAACGGTGAACGATCTGTTCTATAATACGCCCGCCCGCATGAAGTTCCTGAAAAAGGACGTCAGTGAGGGAACTTTTGTGGCGGATATCGTTCTGCATGAAGCGTTGTCCCACCCGGAAATTGCATTCCGCTTTCTGCGGGACGGCAAGCAGCAGTTCATGACCCCCGGTGACGGCCAGCTGCGCAGCGCTGCCTATGCGGTGCTGGGGCGGGAGTTTGCCCGTGACCTGCTGCCGCTGGATGGCGATGGCGGCGTTTATAAAGTGACCGGCCTTGTCACCCCGCCGCGCGCCTGCCGGGCGTCTCGCAGTGCGCAGCATTTTTACGTCAATGGCCGCTATGTCAAAAACCGCACCATGATGGCTGCGCTGGAAAACGCTTACAAGGGTACCCTGATGCAGGGCAAATACCCCGGCGCCATCCTGCGCGTTGATATGCCGGCGGACCTGGTGGACGTCAACGTACACCCCGCCAAAACCGAGATCCGTTTTGCGCGGGAAAGCGATGTGTTCGATGCGGTCTACCGCACGGTGCGCGCGGCCTTGGCTGCCCCCGGCAGCGGAGAGTGCCGCTTTGATTTGGGCCATGTGGCAAAAGAAAATCCCCAGCCCGCCCCGCAGCAGACAACGCTGCCCGGCAGTGCTCCGGCACAGTCTAACCCCCAGCGGCCTGCGGTTGCACCGGCCCAGCCGCCGCAGCCGCAAAAGCATTTCAACACCCTTTCCGCGGCAGAGTACCGCGCATTGAATAAGCTCACGGCCCCGGTGCCTGCCCGCACGCTGCCCGGTACCAGCGGAGTGATGGAGCTGAACTCGGTGCGGGCACCATTTAATGCACCCAGCACCCCGCAGTTTGCCGCCCCCGCGCCGCACACGGCACAGGAGGACCTGCTGGACATTCTGCCCGACCTGCCGGAACAGCAGCCCAAGGCAGAACCCGCTGTAACCACAGCCCTCGCGCAGCAGCCTGCCCCGGCCCAACTGGAAAATATTGAATCACCGGAACTGCCGGAAGAGGGAAAATCTGCCACTGGCCTGAGCGCACTGCCCATCACCCACAATGACCCAACTACCCAGGCGGACATCCCGCCGGAGCAGACGACCTTTGCCCCGGCACCCGCCAGCCTGCCGCTGCGCGTGGTGGGGGAGGTATTCAAAACCTACATCATCACCGAGCGCAACAATGAGCTTTGTCTGATTGATAAGCACGCCGCACATGAGCGCATCCTGTTTGAGCAGCTCGCCAAGGATTACGGCAGCGTGCCGTCTCAGATGCTGCTTGTCCCCGTGCAGGTCAACCTTTCCGCCGAGGAAAAGCAGGCCCTGCTGGCCCACCAGGAACTTTTGCAGAACAGTGGTGTGGAAGTGGATGATTACGGCGGCTTTACCGTTGTGGTGCGTGCCGTTCCTGCGGATGTGCCGGTGGACGATGTGGGGGATATGGTGCTGGAACTGGCCAACCATTTGCTGAACGGCGGCCGCGATGCCCTGCGGGAGAAAACCGAGTGGGTACTGCATTCCATTGCCTGCCGCGCCGCCATTAAAGCGGGGGACAGGACCACCACCGATGAAATGCTGGCCCTGGCCCAGAAAATTATGGACGGCAGTGTGCCGCCGTTTTGTCCCCATGGCCGCCCTTGCGTGCTGAAGCTGACCCGGAAGGAGCTGGAAAAACAGTTTGGACGCCTTGTATAATGCCGCCAAGCCCCGCGTGGTTGCCATTGGCGGACCGACGGCAACTGGTAAAACCGCGCTCTCGGTCGCCTTGGCCAAACGCTTTGGCGGCGAGATCATCAGTGCGGATTCCATGCAGATCTATCAGGGGCTGGATGTTGGCACTGCCAAAGTGACCCCGGAAGAAATGCAGGGGGTGCCGCACCATCTTGTCGGCTTCCTTGCGCCGGAACAGGCGTTCAGCGTGGCGGATTTTACCACCCTTGCGGGGAAAACCATCACCCAGCTGACGGCACAGGGCAAGCTGCCGCTGGTTGTGGGCGGCACAGGGCTGTACATTACCAGCCTGCTCAACGGCGTTGGCTTTACGCCGGAAAAAGTGGATCCCGCCATCCGGCAGGAGCTGCAAGCCCGCCTGCAGACGGAAGGCTCCCAGGCGCTCTATGCAGAACTTGCCGCGGTGGACCCGGGCTATGCCGCCAAGGTGCATCCCAACAACACCCCTCGGGTCATCCGTGCTTTGGAACTGTACCGTGCCACCGGCCGCAAGATGAGCGCTGAGCGCGAGGCCGCCCGTCCGGCGGAAAAACCTTACCGTTCACTCTGTCTCTGCCTGACCTGCCGCGACCGCACCCTTCTTTACCAGCGGATTGATACCCGCTGTGACCGTATGATGCAAAGCGGCATTCTGGAAGAGGCCAAACTGGTGTATGACCACCGCGATACCTACCGCACCGCGGCGCAGGCCATCGGATACAAAGAGTTCTTCCCGTATTTTGAGGGAACAGCAGACCTGGAAAGCTGCCTTGCGCACCTCAAGCAGGCTTCCCGCAATTATGCCAAGCGTCAGCTGACCTGGTTCCGCCGCCAGACGGACGCTGTGTGGCTTTACCTGGAAGACGGAAACCTGGAACAGCAGGCGGCAGAACAGACCGAAGCGTTCCTGGCGGAAAACAACGCTTGAAATGCAGGAACAATATCGCTATATATAAAAGATAAAACCAAAGGGGGGATACCCAATGCATGAACAGAATGAAAGCCAGCCCAAAGCATTCATAAAAATTCTTTTTGCCCTGTTTACGGCGCTGCTGGTTGTGGTACTTGGGTATCTCTGTATCCAGATTTACACGATCTTCCACCGAACTTACAAAACCGAAACCGCCATTGCCTACACCATGTCGGATAACATCACGCTGAAAGGCGTGGCAGTGTTCCAGGCAGTGGATGTGCCTGGCAGCGGCAACCTGGGATATGTGGTGCAGGATGGTGAGCGCGTCAGCGCGGGCACCATTCTGGCGGAACAGTATACGGATGATTCCCAGGGAGCAATGCGGGAACGGCTGGACCGGTTGGATCGTGCGATTTTGCTGCTGACAAAGTCGGAAAATTCCTCCGGCAGCGATCTTTCGGTTCTGACCACCCAGACGCGCACGGCACTGTATAACCTGCTGGACCAGATCGACACGGCATCTTACGGCGCAATTCAGGATGCTGCGGAAGATTTTTTGCTGGCGCAAAATAAACTGCAGATCAGCACCGGCCAGGCGGCGGGCTTTGGCGAGGTGCTGGCCAGCCTGCAGGCCGAGCGGGACGGCATTGCTGCCCAGCTGAACGGCCTGCAGACGATCGAAGCGGATACCAACGGGTATTTTGTCTCATCCGAAAGCGCCGCCCCGGTGGTGCGGGATCCCATGGAGCTGGATGCCATGAGCCCGGCTGATCTGCAAAAGATGATCAACGCAGGGGAGACTCCGTCCAATGCCGACCTTGCTGGGCATATTGTAACCGGTTTTTCCTGGCGGTTTTATGCCGTGTGTTCGGCAGACCTTGCCGGGCGGTTGAACGGCCTGTCCCGCGTGAGCATCAGCGTTCCGGGCAAACAGGAAGAACCTTTGGCTGCCACCGTGGTGGATGTGACCACCGACGAAGAAACCGGCCTTGCCAAAGTGGCGCTGGAATGCCGCAGCATCAATGCTCAGGTGCTCTGCCTGAATTATGAGGAAGCCGAAATCAGCCTGCACACCTACCAGGGCATCCGCATTGACCGCAGGGCCCTGCATATCGTGAACGGCCAGCGCGGCGTGTATGTCAAATACGGCGATTTGCAGCGCTTCCGCCGCATTACCATTTTGTATGAGGACGATACCTACATCCTTGTACCGGAAGGCGGCAAAGTGGGGGAGGATAACGAGCTGCGCCTGTACGATGAGGTGATCGTGGAAGGCAGCAACCTGCAGGACGGCAAGTTGCTGTAAGGACAGAAAACGGGCGTTTTGCCCCACATTCTGTTATATTTGTATTGACAACGAAGCAAAAATGGAAGATAATAAATACTGTATAGTTGTGACAAAAGCCGATCGGGGCTTTTTTTGTGCAATTTATACAACTAAGCAAACGTAAGGAGTAACTGCCATGTCCATGATAGATGGTTTGAGAAACGTCCTCGGAATCAACCAGGATCCCGAAGCAGATTCCTATGTGGATGATAACGAAGAGGATGATATCTTCCCTGGCGGTGGTCAGGGCGGTTCGCCAGCCCCGGAAGAAGCCTACCCCACGCAGGAAACTGCTAAGCAGCACAGCAACAAGGTGGTCAACATCAACGCTACCACCCAGCTGCAGGTTGTACTGGTCAAGCCGGAACGTTTTGACGATGCTGCTGCCATTGCAGACCAGCTGAACGCAAAACGCACCGTTGTGCTGAACCTTGAATCCACCAACAAAGAAGTCTCCCGCCGTTTGATCGACTTTTTGTCCGGCGTGGCTTACGCCAATAACGGCCAGATCAAGCGTGTAGCGACCAGTACATTCATCATTACCCCGTATAACGTTGATATTATGGGCGACCTGCTGGACGAGCTGGAGAACAATGGCGTCTTCTTCTGATACAAGGACCCGCGGCTTTGTGCCGCCGCAGAACGAGGATGAACGCTTTTTGATGCGCCGGGTGGAAGAACTCTGCCGTACCGCCATGCAGCGTGGCATCCCGCGGGCAACGGGCTTCCTTTCGGATCGCGAACAGGCCCTTGCGCAGGCCGCGCTCAACCGTGAGGGCTGCGATTTTGCCCGCTTTCAGGGCGGCTGGCCGGATGCGGAACGCAAAGTGCTCTGCATTGAACCACCGGATTCCTGGCCGGAAGAGCCAGTTGCGGTGCTGCATTTCACAGCACCGCAGCAGGGCGGCAGCGCTGTGCCGGGCCACCGTGACTATTTGGGGGCAATCCTGGGTCTTGGCTTGGATCGTGCCTGTTTGGGGGATATCCTGCCGGATCCGGCCGATGCCCGCAGTGTGTATGCCTTTGTGCTGGAAGATAAGGCGGATTTTATTGCTTCCAACCTGACGGAAGCTGGCCGCAGCCCGGTGCATGTCGAGCGCTGCGATGCCGTGCCGGAAGAAGTCCTGCGCGGGCCGGAACGCCAGACGCAGGATGCAACGGTGCCATCTTTACGGGCAGATACCGTATTGGCAGCCATGATGCGCACCTCCCGCTCCATTGCGGCGCAGGCAATCCAAAGCGGCAGGGTGGAAGTGAACCACGTTCCGCTGCGCACCGCTCATGAGGATGTGTTTGAAGGCGATATCTTCACCGTGCGGGGCGTTGGGCGCTACCGTCTGGTGGCAATCGGCGGCAAAAGCCGCAAGGACCGCATCTTTATCACGTTTTATCAGTGTTGAACATAAAACCTGAATGTGAAACCCATGGGCCGGGGCAGCCCGGCAGCCGTGCCGAACGGTAAAATTTCGGATACCATTCCGGGTGTGTGCCACCCGAAACAGGAGGAATTTGGATGATTGCTTCGGATGATGTGCGCCGCGTGACCTTTGACCGTGCCATGCGCGGTTATCGTTGTGAGGACGTAGACGATTACCTCAAACAGGTTGCGGACAGCATCGACAGCCTGGCCGCAGAAAATGATGACCTGCAGAAAAAGCTGGTCATACTGGCCCAGCGCATTGACCAGTACCGTGCCGACGAAGATACCCTGAGCACAACCATGATCAATGCCCAGCGCCTTGGCGAGAACGTCATCAAGGAAGCCAAGCAGAAAGCTGCCGAGATCATTCGTGCTGCCAACATTAAGGCGGAGGATCGTGAACAGCGCGCCCGCGATGAGGTGGAGCTGGCCCAGCAGGAGCTTGTGACAATAAAGCAGGAAGCGGATGCATTCAAAAAGCGCCTGATGGACCTGTACCGCCAGCACATCGAAATGATTGCCAAAATTCCGGAGTATCACACCAACCGTGCAGAACAGCAGGCCGCGCAGCAGCAGCCGGAACCGCAGGAAGCCCCGCAGCAGCCTGCACCCCAGCCGGTAGAACAGCCTGCCCCGGCTCCGCAGCCGGAACCGGAACCCAACCAGCCAATCCCGGAGGATGTCCCGGCTCCGCAGCCCGCAGCCCCGGAGGAAAGCTACCCGGCATATGAGGAACCGGAATATTACGAGGCTGAGCCGGAAAAAATCGCCCAGCCCGAAGAGCCGGAACCGGCTCCGGCACCTGCCCCTGGCCAGCCGCTGGACGAGGAAAAGATCGATACGGTAGAATTTGCCTTTGCCCCCAAAACAAAGCCAATCCTGCCGGACGATGATATGCCATCCGTTGCCGGGCTTTACGGCGGGGATATGCCGGAAAAGCCCGCCAAGAAATCCGGCTCCCGCAGCCGCGGCGCTTCGGCCCGCAGCACGGGCAAAAATGCCCGCAAAACCAAGAGCCCTGCTAAAGCGGAGCTTGACGCATTTGATGACATTGATTATGATGTTTGAGGTGCCGCATTTGTGCGTGCGTGTACCCCAAGCATTTTAAGACCTGCCTGAACGGTGCAGAACTGCCGGGGCAACCTGGTATACTGCGCTTTGGACAAGCCGCCATATCAGCTATATTAAGGAAATAGAGGAGAGTTGGAAACTTTGCCGCAGAATTACAATGATACCATCCATAAGATGGCTACCCCCTTTGAAATGCGTGCTGGGCTGCCGAAAAAGGAGCCTAAAATGCTGGAGGATTGGGAGAAAAACCACGTCTACGAAAAAATGATCGAACATAACGCGGATCTGCCGCGCTTTGTTCTGCATGATGGCCCTCCGTATGCCAACGGTAATATCCATATGGGTACTGCCCTGAACAAGATCATCAAGGATATCATCATCCGTGAAAAGAACATGTCGGGCTACTGTGCTCCCTATGTTCCCGGCTATGATACCCACGGTCTGCCCATTGAGCTGAAGGCTCTGTCCTCTCTGGGCGATAAAAAGGCCGGCATTTCCAAGCTGGAACTGCGCAAGATCTGCAAAGAGTTTGCTACCGAGCATATTGATGTGATGAACAGCCAGTTCGCCCGCCTGGGCGTTCAGGGCGATTTCGCCAACCCCTACCTGACCCTGCGCCCCGAATTTGAGGCACGCCAGGTGGAGATCTTTGGCGAGATGGCCAAGAAAGGCTATATCTACAAGGGCATGAAAGCCGTTTACTGGTGCCCGGAGGATCGTACTGCTCTGGCAGAAGCCGAAATCGAGTATGCCGAGGACGAGTGCGATTCTATCTATGTCCGCTTTAAGCTCACCGATGACCCCAACGGTGTTCTGGCCAAGTACGGTATCCCTCTGGACAAGGCATGGATCGTGATCTGGACCACCACCACCTGGACCCTGCCCGCCAACGTGGCAACCTGCCTGAACCCCAGCCTGGAGTATGCCTTCGTCAAAATCGGCGGTGAATATCACCTGATGGCTGCCGGTTTGGTGGAATCCACCATGAAAGCCTGCCATATCGAGGATTACGAGGTTCTGGAGCCCCGCGTTCTCGGCTCTGAATTTGAGCTGATGCAGTATCAGCACCCCTTCCTGGACCGCAAGGGCCTGGTTATCCTGGGTGACCACGTTACCCTGGAAGGCGGCACCGGCTGCGTTCATACCGCACCTGGCCACGGTGTTGAGGACTTTGAAGTCTGCGTCAACCACTACCCGCAGGTTCCCGTTATTGTCCCCGTGGACGATGGCGGTTACCTGACCGAAGAAGCAGGCAAAGAGTTTGCAGGCCTTAAGGTCTGGGCCGCCAACAAAGTTATTCTGGAGCACATCAAGCAGTCCGGCCACCTGATGGGCGTGCAACACATCACCCACCAGTACCCGCATTGCTGGCGCTGCCACCATCCCATCATCTTCCGTGCAACCGAACAGTGGTTCTGCTCCATTGATAAGTTCCGCGAGGAAGCCTATAAGGCCATTGACGAAGTCAAGTGGCAGCCGGCCTGGGGTCATGACCGTATGCACGGCATGGTGCGTGACCGCAGCGACTGGTGCATCAGCCGTCAGCGCGTGTGGGGTGTGCCCATCCCGGTGTTCTACTGCAAGAACTGCGGCAAGTACCACATCACCGATGCTTCCATCAAGGCTGTCAGCGACCTGTTCCGCAAGGAAGGTTCCGATGCCTGGTATAAGTACGATGCCAACGAGATCATGCCCAAGACTGAGGTCTGCGAATGCGGTGCTTCTGACTGGGAAAAGGATCCCGATATCATGGATGTCTGGTTCGACTCTGGCTCTACCTGGAGCGCAGTCTGCCGCGAACGTCCCGAACTGAACTGGCCCGCTGACCTGTATATGGAAGGCGCCGACCAGTTCCGCGGCTGGTTCCAGTCCAGCCTGCTGACCAGCGTTGCCACCCAGGGCGTTGCCCCGTACAAAGGCGTTCTGTGCCATGGCTGGGTCGTTGATGAGCAGGGCAAGCAGATGCACAAATCTGCCGGCAACGGTGTGGAGCCGTCCGAAATCATCCGCGATTACGGCGCTGACATCGTTCGTCTGTGGGTTGCTTCCAGCGATTACACCGTTGATGTGCGCGCAGGCAAGAATATCTTCAAGCAGCTGTCCGAAGCATACCGCAAGATGCGCAACACCGCCCGCTTTATGCTGGGCAACATTGGCGATTTCAACCCTGCCACGGATATGGTTGACGAGGATCAGCTGTTCGAAATCGACCGCTGGGCACTCAAGAGCTGCAACAGCCTGACCGCCAATGTGCGTGCCGCTTACGATAATTACGATTTCTCCCGCGCTTACCACGCAATCTACAACTTCTGCGTCATTGATATGTCCAACTTCTATATGGACGTCATCAAGGACCGCCTGTACTGCGCGGACGAGCACGCACGCCGCTGCGCCCAGACTGCGCTGTACCGCATTCTGGTTGACTTCACCAAGCTGGTTGCCCCCATCCTGTGCTTCACCGCCCAGGAAATCTGGAGCTACATCCCGAAGCTGGAAGGCATGCAGGAGTATGTCTGCTGGGAGCGTATGCCGGAAGCCAAGAGCGATGAGGATGCCGCTTTTGACGCCAAGTGGGCCAAGATCATTGCTGTGCGTGACGATGTAAAGAAGGCTCTGGAGCAGGCCCGTGCCGATAAGACCATCGGTTCCTCTCTGGAAGCTGCCGTTACCCTGTACTGCAGCGATGAAATGTATGACTTCCTGAACGCCATCCCGATGGATGAGCTGGCCGATCTGATGATCGTTTCCCATGTGGATCTGGTCAAGGGCGAAGGCGGCGTGAAGGGTCTGACCGAGGGCCTGGGCATGAGCGTTGCCCATGCTGCCGGCAACAAGTGCCTGCGCTGCTGGAAGTTCGACACAGCTGTTGGCGAAGACGGCCTGTGCCCGCGCTGTGCGAAAGTTCTTGGTTAACTTCAAATAAAGGGCTATGCCGCATGATGTTAAGCACTGTTCCAGTGCTTAAGCCTGTAAAACAGGAACTGTGCGGTATTGCCATAGTATGATTTACAGCGGTGCTTTTGCGCTTTTATCAAGCCTTTGCACCGCTGTTTTTGTCAGGGCATTTTGCAGCGCTGCATTGGCCCGGACGACGGAGGCGTTTATGCTGGTTGGCATTTTATCCATTCTTGCTGCGGCAGGCCTGACGCTGGTTGACCAGCTGATCAAACTTTGGGCCACCGTGGAACTGCTGCCGGTTGGCAGCAAACCCTTTATCCCGCATGTGCTGGAATTTTATTACCTGCTCAATGATGGTATGTCGTTTTCCATGCTCAGCGGCAAGCGCACGCTGCTGGTGATCGTTACCGGTGTGATGCTGGCTGTGCTGGCCGGTATGCTGCTTTTGCGCAAAATGCCGCGTTTGGAGCGTGCTGCTTGGATTTTGGTCGTGGGTGGCGGTGTTGGCAACCTGATCGACCGTATCCGCACCGGCGTGGTGGTGGATTACCTGAACTGCCTGTTCATCAATTTCCCGGTGTTCAATTTTGCGGATGTCTGCATCTGTGTCGGCGTGGGCCTGCTGGTCCTCAGCCTGCTGCTGGATATGCGCCGCGAACAAAAAGCAAAACAGCAAAAGGGGAGTGCGCCCACAGATGGAACAGCGTGAACTGACCCTTGCGCCGGAAAGCGTTGGCCTGCGGCTGGACCGCTGGCTGGCGGAACAGTGCCCGGATCTTTCCCGCAGCCAGCTGCAAAACCTGATCGAAGCGGGCAGTGTGACCTGCAACGGCAGCCCCTTGAACAAAAAGGATAAGCTGAAAGCCGGGCAGACGATTCTGCTCACCCTGCCGGACCCGCAGCCCATCGAAGCCCAGCCCCAGAACATTCCGCTGGACATTGTGTATGAGGATGACAGCCTGCTGGTGGTCAACAAGCCCAAAGGCATGGTGGTGCACCCTGCGCCCGGCAACCCGGACGGCACCATGGTCAATGCACTGCTGTGGCACTGTGCGGGGCGGCTGTCCGGCATCGGCGGGGCCATCCGCCCCGGCATTGTGCATCGCATTGATAAGGATACCAGCGGCCTTTTGGTCGTTGCAAAAACGGACGCCGCCCACCAGGCACTGACCGAACAGATGAGCGTGCATTCTATCCATCGGGTGTACCACGCTGTGGTGTATGGCAACCTGAAAGAGGATACCGGCTTTGTGGAAGCCCCCATCGGCCGCGACCCTAAGGATCGCAAAAAGATGGCCGTGACCCAGCAGAACTCCAAATATGCCTACACCGGCTGGCAGGTGCTGGAACGGTTCGGCAACTTTACTTACATTGCATGCAAGCTTAAAACAGGCCGCACCCATCAAATTCGGGTGCATATGGCGTCCATTGGCCACCCGCTGGCTGGGGATGCCGTGTATGGGCCAAAAAATTGTATCCGCAGCCTGAACGGTCAGTGCCTGCACGCCAAGGAGCTTGGCTTTGTGCACCCCGCCACCGGGGAATGGATGCAGTTTGACAGCTCACTGCCTGACTGGTTTCAGGACTACTTAAGCCGTCTGAGAAAGGAAAGCCGCCATGGAGCGTTTGAGTGATTATCTGGTTTTTTGTGATATGGATAACACCCTGCTGACTGCAAAGGAGGGCATTCCCGCCTGCAACCGCAGCGTCATCCGGTTGTTTACCGCCATGGGTGGGCGCTTTACCGTCGCATCCGGCCGTCCGCCGGAGTCGATCCGCGCGGCGCTGGGCGATATCGAGCTATCGCTGCCAGCAATCTCCTGCAATGGTTCGCTGCTGTATGATTTCCAGGCCAACCGTGTGCTGCGTCGCTCCTGCCTGAATCAGGAACAGGCCGCTGCCGCCATTGCCGATATGCTGCAAAAATTCCCGAAGATTGGTGTAGAGGTCATGGCCGGTGCGGGGGAGATGTATGTTGTTCACGCCAGCAGCTATACCCACGCCCACCAGGTGGATGAACACATGGAAAGCGTGGCCTGCCCGCTGGAAAATGTGCCGGATGGCTGGCTGAAGGTGGTGTTTGCCGGGGATCCGGAAACTATCCGCAAAGCGGGACAGTACGCCAAAACGCGGTACTTTGGCCGGGATAATTACTTTTTGCCTACCAACCAGATCTACTTGGAAATTATGCCTTCCGGCATCAGCAAGGCAGCCGGAATGGAAGAGCTTTGCCATATCCTGAACGAGAACATCAAAAAAACCATCGTGATCGGTGACTATTATAATGATCTCGAAATCATGAAAAAAGCGGGCTATTCCGTGGCTGTGGCCAATGCGCCGTCCGAAGTAAAAGCAGCGGCCAACGAAGTGACCAACTGCGACTGCACCGGCGGCGCGGTGGGCGAGTTCCTTTACAAGCTGATCAGCAAGGTGGAGGGCGTATGAAACACAGGGAAAGTGAGCAGACACAGCTGAGAGTCAGCCGTTTACTGAACCGTGACAGTGTGATGCTGCATGCCGAGATGCCCAGTGTGCAGACGGCGCTGGAAACCTTGGTGGAACTTCAGGAGAGCAACGGCGTGATCACCAACGGTACCGCCTACTATAAAGCCGTGTGTGAGCGTGAACGCGCGGGCGGCACCACCGCCATTGGGGAAGGGCTTGCCATCCCGCATGCCTGCAATGCGGGCGTTGCCTCGCTTGGGCTGGCCGCGCTGACCCTTACCCGCGGGCTGGACTGGGGCGCAGCGGACGGCAAGCTGGTGGATATGATCTTTATGGTTGCGGTTCCGCCGGACCGCCAGAGCGACCACCTGTTGATTTTGGCTCGCCTTGTCAACCTGCTCAGCGACCACCGCCTGACGGAAAAACTGCGTATGGCGGATACGCGAGAGGCGTTTATCCGCATCCTGAACCAGACCGAAGCGGCAATCTTTGCATAAATGAGGCCAAAACGGCAAGGAACACAAAAGCAATCCAGCACCCGATTGCTGAAACAGAGGAAAATATCATTTTATAAGTCTTATTGATACTGCACACCCTGTGCGAATGCCCCAAAGGCAGAACGCAGGGGGTGCTTTTTTGTTAAAATTGTGCAAAATGTGGAAATTTAGTGCTCTAAAGCGCCGTGATTTGGCGGATTGTATCTTGCAGGGGAATACGATTGATGCTATACTTTAAATCACTAAATCGCTTTTCGGAGAGGACACCCACCCAAGGCTATGCAGCATAGTGGATGCCGGTGAGCGATGCATAGATTTGGGAGGAAGATACCATGAAAAAAGCACTTTCTATTTTGACAGCCGGCTGCCTGGCTGTTTCCCTTGCTGCCTGTGGCAGCACTGCAGCAAGCTCTGCTGCATCGGCCGCGGACAGCACCGCTTCTTCTGCCGCAGAATCCACCGCCGCTTCCGATACCGCCGCTGCTGACGGCCAGACCTACAAGGTCGGCATCTGCCAGCTGGTGCAGCACGTTGCTTTGGACGCTGCAACCCAGGGGTTTAAGGATGCCCTGACCGAGCAGCTCGGCGATGCCGTTACCTTTGAGGAAAAGAACGCCCAGGGCGATTCCAACACCTGCAGCACCATCATCAATGGCTTTGTTTCTGATAATGTTGACCTGATCCTGGCCAACGCAACCCCCGCCCTGCAGGCTGCACAGGCCGGCACCAACACCATCCCGGTTCTGGGCACCTCTGTTACCGAGTACGGCGTGGCACTGGGTATTGATGACTTCGATGGCCTTGTTGGCACCAATATTTCTGGCACCAGCGACCTGGCTCCTCTGGATGAGCAGGCAGGAATCATCAAGGAACTGTTCCCCGATGCAAAGACCGTTGGTCTGCTGTATTGCAGCGCCGAACCAAACAGCCAGTATCAGGTTGATACCGTAAAGGCCAGCTTGGAAGAACTGGGCTACACCTGCGAGTATTACGCATTCTCTGACTCCAACGATCTGGCCACCGTCTGCCAGAGCGCTGCCGATGCCAGCGATGTGATCTATGTTCCCACCGATAACACCGTTGCCAACAACACTGAGATCGTCAATAACATCTGCCAGCCCGCCGGTGTGCCTGTCGTTGCAGGCGAGGAAGGCATCATGAGCGGCTGTGGCGTTGCTACCCTGTCCATCAGCTACTATGACCTGGGCGTTGCTACCGGTAAGATGGCCGCCAAGATCCTGACCGGCGAAAGCAAGGTTGAGGAGATGCCCATTGAGTACGCTCCGAAGTTCACTAAGGAATACAACTCGACCATTGCCGAAGCTCTGGGCATCACCATCCCAGATGATTATGTGGCATACGAGGGCTAAACAGCCAGAACGGCCTGCTTTGATTTGATGCAGGTAACTTTAATACAAAAATCGCGGAAAAGGCTTTTCTTTCCCGCGATTTTTTGATAAAATTAAAAAGACTATATCTTTTTTGAGGAGTTGACGATCTCTTGAACATTGCAACATTGTTCAATGCCATGCCGGGCGCATTGGCGCAGGGCCTGATTTGGGCCATTATGGCGATTGGCGTTTACCTTACCTTCCGCATCCTGGATGTTGCCGACCTGACGGTAGACGGCACCTTGGGCCTTGGCGGTGCGGTCTGCATCATGTGTATGATTTCCGGCATGAACGTCTGGCTGTCCCTGCTGCTGGCGTTTGGTGCTGGCCTGCTGGCTGGCCTGGTGACCGGCCTGTTCCACACGTTTATGGGCATTCCGGCCATCCTTGCCGGTATCTTGACCCAGTTGTCCCTATATTCGGTCAACCTGAAAATCATGGGAAAAGCCAATCAGGCTATCAACGTGGACAAATATGACCTGCTGGTATCCCTGCGTTATATCAAAGGCGTTCCGTTTTACCGCAATACCATCCTGATCGTGGCCGTTCTTATGGTGGTTGTTATCGCTATTTTGTACTGGTTCTTCGGCACCGAGCTTGGCTGCTCCATCCGCGCTACCGGCTGCAACGCCAACATGGCGCGGGCGCAGGGCATCAACACTAATTTCAACATTGTGCTGGGCCTGATGCTCTCCAATGGTCTGGTGGCATTCTCCGGTGCGCTGCTCAGCCAGTACCAGGGCTTTGCTGATGTCCAGATGGGCCGCGGTGCTATCGTGATCGGCCTGGCTGCCGTTGTTATCGGTGAAGCCGTGTTCAGCAAGATTTTTCGCAACTTTGCGCTCAAGCTGCTCAGCGTTGGCATCGGCAGCGTCATCTACTACATTGTTATGCAGATCTGCATCTGGTTCAAGATTGATACCGACCTGCTCAAAATGCTCAGCGCCATCGTGGTCGCCATCTTCCTTGCGGTTCCATACTGGAAAGCAAAATACTTCACCCGCGTTGCGGTAAAGAAAGGCGGCAGCAGCAATGCTTGAGATCAAAAACGTTTACAAGACTTTTAACCCCGGTACGGTCAACCAGAAGGTTGCCCTGAATGATTTGAACCTGACACTGGAGGACGGCGATTTCGTCACCGTAATCGGCGGCAACGGTGCGGGCAAGTCCACCATGCTGAATGCTGTTGCCGGTGTGTGGCCGGTGGATATGGGCAAGATCATTATTGATGGTAAGGATATCACCCGCCTGCCGGAGCACAAGCGCGCCGCTTACATTGGCCGTGTGTTCCAGGACCCCATGATGGGCACCGCCGCCACGATGCAGATTGATGAAAACCTGGCCCTGGCCGCCCGCCGCGGTGCGGGCCGCACCCTGCGCATTGGTATTACCAAAAAGGAAAATGCCGAGTACCACGAGCTGCTTAAAACCCTGGGCCTGGGCCTGGAGGACCGCATGACCAGCAAGGTCGGTCTGCTTTCCGGCGGCCAGCGCCAGGCAGTCACCCTGCTGATGGCGACCCTGAAAAAGCCCAAGCTGCTGCTGCTGGACGAGCACACCGCAGCCCTGGACCCCAAGACCGCCGCCAAGGTGCTGGAAATTTCCAACAAGATCGTGCAGGAAAACCACTTGACCACCCTGATGATCACCCATAATATGCGCGATGCCATCCGCTATGGCAACCGCCTGATCATGATGAACGAAGGCCATGTGATTTATGATGTGCGCGGCGAAGAAAAGACAAAGTTGGAAGTATCGGATCTGCTGCAGCGCTTTGAGCAGGCTGGCGGCGAAGCCAATGACCGCATGATCCTTTCCTGATAAGATTGCGTACAGGATCGGATTTGGATAAGTTTTATACCATTTAACTGCCGCTGTGGGCCGGATTTTACCGGTTTGCAGCGGCTTTTTTGTCTTTTGGAGCAGGAAAGAAGGGGCAAATTATCAAATTTCCGTGAAGTCATTTTCAAACCTTGACAGTTATGATATAATACAACTGTATATTATGACGGAATTGACAGACGGCAGAGTATCGGATCGTCTGTTTTCGGTTCCGTATACACCAAAAGAGAACATAAAGAACCCAGGAAAGTTCATTGTTTTCTCTGCATGGTATGCGGCCAAGGCTCTTGAAATGGATGTAAAGTGAGTGTGCTTTACACCAGGAGAGTAGCCATAAACAACGCGGCCGCAAGCGCCATGGGAAGTTATCAGGACTGTATAAAGGGAGCACCGCCTTTCCGCAGGAGGTATTTTGGATGCAGCGTTACGACGCCGTTTTATTTGATGTTGATGGAACATTGATCCATTCCCGGCCGGGCATTTTTAACTGCTTTGCCTATGCGTTCCGCAAAATGGGCCTTGACCCGGATGCGATAGATTGTTCCCGCTACCTTGGCCCTCCGCTGCGCTGGAGCTTTGCCCAGCACTTTGCAACGGATGCCGAGGTGGAGCAGGCCGTGGAGTATTACCGCGTGCATTACGAGGAAGTTGGCAGCCACCAGTGCAGCCTGTTCCCCGGGGTGCGTCAGATGATGGATACCCTGAAAGATGCCGGGCTGTACATGGCAACGGCAACCTGCAAACCGGTCGAAGTTGTAACACCCATCCTGAAAGAGCAGGGGCTGTTTGACTATTTTGACCGCATTGGCGGGGCCAGCATGGACGAAAGTGTGGACAACAAGACGGATGTGATCCGCCTTGTGCTGCAGGACCCACGCCTGGCGGGCAAACGCATCCTGATGGTGGGGGACCGCCAGGATGATATGCAGGGCGCAGTCAACAACCAGCTGCCCGCTGCTGCCGTGCTGTACGGCTATGGCAGCAGGGAAGAAATGGAACCCTGGAATCCGGTGCTGCTGGCGCAAAATTGTGAAGAACTGACCCAGTATATTCTGGGCTGAACCCCGCGCGGTGCAAAGCGCTGCCGGGCACAGCCCGCCGCCGGAACCAACCCGGCCCGCGGGCGCATCCTACATAAGGAACAAAGGGAGAAACGAACATTATGAGCCGCAAAACATCCGGCAGCCGGGCATCCTTCAGCCCAACCCAGCGCAAGGCATGTGCTGTTCTGGCAGTATGTGTGCTGGCTGTCATCCTTACATTTATTGCATCCTGGGTTTTGCCGGGCAAGCTGTCGCTGGGCGGCAGCGGCCGCTATGACCCGCAGGCCTATCCGCTGGATACTTCGCTGGGGTCCGTGCTGGCCAAAACCTCTGATGCAGGCACCGATTATGTCTCCTCCACGCTGTTTGTGGGGGATCAGTTTGCCAAGTCCCTGTATGACGATAAAGTCATCACGCTGGATCAGTTTGCAGGCAAGGACGGCCTGACCGTCAGCTCATTGCTGAACGATGCCTGCGTTTACTTTGCGGGGGATTCCAGCGCCTATACCGTCCCGCAGGCGGTATCCAAAATGAAACCCCGCCGCGTGGTCATGCTGCTGGGCAGCAACGATCTGGACGGCAGCCTTTCCTATGATAATTTTGCCCGTAACTATAAGCAGGCTGTCATCGCAATTACCGGTGCGTACCAGTACTGCGATGTCATTGTCTGTGCCATTCCGCCTGTGGCAAAAAAAGCATCTGATGCCGCCAAAACGCAGCTGATGATCGACCAGTTCAACCAGGAATTGGCCAAGATGTGCAATGATGAAGGCTATAAATACCTGAACTTGGCCGAAGCACTGAAAGACAGCAACAGCGGCTATGCCGAAGCAGCCTATTTGAACAACAAACAGAATGGCTTCAGCACATCCGGCGCTAATGTGGTGCTGAACTACCTGCGCAATCATGCTTACGATACTGCGGATACCCGCCCCAACACGGATGATATTCCGCAGCGTACTGAGCAGGCTGGCGGCAGCGCAGCCGCCACGGAGCCCACGCCTTCGGCGACCCCTACAATGTTCAAATTGCAATACTTGGTGGAAGAAGGCAAGGGCACCCTGCAGGGCAATGACCAGAGCGGCGTAACTTCCATCGAAATGGACGCAGCCGAAAAGCAGACTGTGACCATTACCGCTGTGGCGGCGGACGGCTATACGTTCTATAAGTGGAGCGATGGCCTGACCACCGCTACCCGTGTGGACAGCGCGACCAAGGATATTTCCGTGACGGCAATGTTCAACGATGCCCGTGTGCAGATCAACCTGGATCAGGGCGAAAGCACCATCAAGCAGGGTGAATCCCTGACCATCAACGCCAGTGTCACCTTGGGCGGTAAGAGCTATGATAACAGCGGTGTGCAGTGGTCGGTCAACGATGACCTGATGCAGAATGGCGCCAGTTATACCTTTACGCCGAATGCCACCGGAGATTACCGCATCAAGGCCGGGCTGGAAGTCAACGGTACCTATACTTCGCAGGAACTGATGGTGCATGTGCAGGCACCGGCCACCACCGTCAGCATCACCGGTGTCAGCTCCATGCCGGCAGGCAGTACCACAACGCTGCAGGCCAACGTAAGCAATCCTTCGGGGGATACCACCTGGACCTGCGCCCAGAAGCCGCAGTGGAGTGCAACCGGCGATAACGTGCAGTTCAGCGCGGATACCGTTGGCAGCTATACCGTGCGTGCTGCCAACAATGGTCAGTATGCAGAGCTTGTCATCAACGTAACGGAACCCCTTTCGGACCCCACGGTAACCCCGGAACCAAGTGATTCGGGCGATCAGTTCCCGTTCTTCCCCTTTGGCGACGAAGACTGATTGCAGTCACACAGCGCCTGCCCCCGGCATAGCATAAGCCGGGAGGTGATCACATGTTTGTCTTTGACTGCGAGGCTGGCTATCAGCCGGATAACGGCCAGAACGATGTGACCGACGGCAGTGTGGAAAACTATGATTTTGACTGGGGCCAGCCCCTTAACGCAGAACCCCTTGACGATGCGCTGACGGACGCTGAACGGACGGAAGCACAGCACACGGAGTAATTGTTTTGGCGGCAGGGCAGCACCCCGGCAGATATCCGGCAAGAGTAGACCGGAAAAAAGGAATAAATCTATGGCAAATTATACTTGTCTTTTACTGGATGTGGATAACACCCTGCTGGATTTTAACGCAGCGGAGCGTGCTGCGGTCGGCATTACGTTAGAGCATTACGGCATGCCCAACGGCCCCGAAGCATTGGAAACCTACCACCAGATCAACCGCCAGCTGTGGGACAGCCTTGCCAAAGGCGAGCTGAACCGCAGCAAGCTGTTTGCGGTGCGGTTTGGCCGCGTGATGCAGGCTCTTGGCACACCGGAAGCCGCCAACGCCCGCGAGATGAATGACTTTTATGAGAACGAGCTGGCCAACCATGCGGATCTGATGCCCGGTGCGCTGACCGCTCTGGAAGAACTGGGTGAAGTTGCTACCCTGGCAATCGTTTCCAACGGTGCTACCCAGGTACAGGAATCCCGCATTGCGGCATCCGGCATTGGCCGCTTTATGGATGGTGTGTATATCTCGGAAAAAGTGGGTGCGGCAAAGCCTTCGCCCAAGCTGCTGGACTATGCCATCCGGGACCTGGGGCTGACCAACCGCAGCCGTGTGCTGATGGTGGGGGACGACCTGCTGGCCGATATCAAGGGCGGTATCAACGCGGGGATCGATACCTGCTGGGTCAACTTTGCCAACGAGGAAAATAAAACCGGCATCCAGCCCAAATATACAGTGCACAGCTATGAAGAACTGTACCGCATTGTAATGGAGCCGGAAGAACTGGAAAATGTCGGCGTGCGCAACCGTCGGCATATGAACGAGGGCTGAAACAGACCAACGGAATGTGCCGCTGCCGGGGGAAAGAACTGAGCAGCGGCACATTTTCGGGTTTGATGCGCCCTTTGGTGGAAGAGTAAAACAAACTGGCTGCTGCTTTAATGTGAATCTGAAAACAAAGAGCATGACGGATATTTCGCAAATACAAGCAGGATTTAAGGCTTTTTAATGCAAAACCCTGCTGTGTTTGTAGAAATAGACTATATTTTCGACTTTTCTGATACACCCTAGTGGCCAGGGATACGATAAGGTGTGAAATTATGCTGATCGAACTGCAGGACCTTGGCAAAAGCTTTGGCGAGCACGAGGTCTTAAAACATGTAACAGCCAGTGTGGAACGCGGCGACCGCATTGGTATTATTGGTGCAAACGGCACCGGCAAAACCACGCTCCTGCGTGTGCTGTGCGGCGAAAGCCTGCCCGATGCCGGTGACGCTGCCTTTGCGGCGGGGGCAACCTGCGGCTACCTGGAACAGACGGGTCATCTTGACCCGGAGAAAGACGTTTACGAAACCATGCGCCTTGCGTTCCAGCCTGCGCTTGACGCCATGGCGGAGCTGGAGACCCTGCAAAAGCAGCTGGCAGCTGACCTCCACAACACGGCTATTACGGATAAGATCACAGCCTGCAACGCAGTGATCGATGCTATGGATGCCTATAATATGGATACCCAGATCAAAAAGGTGCTCAACGGCATGGGCTTCCCGGCAGATACCTGGAAGAAAAAGGCCGGGGTGCTTTCCGGCGGCGAGCAGACCCGCCTGCGCTTGGCCCGCTTGCTGTTGGAACGCCCGGACATTCTGATTCTGGACGAACCCACCAACCATCTGGATCTGGAAACGATGGACTGGCTGGAAACCTATCTGAAAGCCTACCGCGGCGCAGTGCTGGTGGTCAGCCATGACCGCTACTTCCTGGATTCTGTCTGTACCCGTATCTGGGAGCTGCGCGGCAAAACCATCACCACCTACCGCGGCAACTACTCCGCCTACCTGCCCCAGCGCGAAGCAGCGGACGAGCGCCTGCAAAAACAGCATGATGCCGATGTGGAAAAGGCGGCCAAGCTGCAGGATTATATTGACCGCAACCTGGTGCGCGCTTCCACCACCAAAATGGCCCAGAGCCGCCGCAAACAGCTGGAAAAGCTGGAAATCACCGAAGCACCCCAGGCGGAAGCCCACCAGCTGAATTTCCGCTTTGAGTATGATATTGAGCCGTATGATGAGTTGGTCATCATGAAAGGCTTAACTATCCGCATTGGGGAACGCACCCTGTTGGAAGCACTGGATTATGTCGTCCACCGTGGGGACAAGCTGATTATTGCGGGCCCCAACGGCACCGGCAAATCCACCCTGCTGCAGGTATTGGACGGTAAGCGCCGCCCCTCCGGCGGTATGGTGCGGCTGGGCACTGGTGCCAAGCCCGGTATCTTTGTGCAGCAGCAGACCCGCCGCGCAGGCCGCGTGATCGATGCCATCTGGAACCAGTACCCCCGCTTTACCGAGCTGGAAGTGCGCAGCCACCTGGCCAGGTTCGGATACCGCGGCGAGGAAGTGTTCAAGGACTGCGCCACCCTTTCCGGCGGTGAGATGGCCCGCCTGCGCTTTGCGGAGCTGGCCCTGGAACGCCCGAACCTGATGTTTTTGGACGAACCGACCAACCACCTGGATATTTTCATGCGCGAAACGCTGACCGATGCGCTGTCTGCCTACACGGGCACCCTGCTGCTGGTCACCCATGACCGCTACCTGATGCAGACCCTTGGCTGCCCGATCCTGTACCTGGAAGATGGCAAGGCGACTTTTTACCAGAACTTCCAGAAGCTGCATGACCGCGATACTTCCAAACAGCCGGAACCCGCCAAGCAGGAGGATAAGCCCCAGAAGGCAGGCTATGGCAAGGAGCAGCGCCGCCGCCGTGCCGAGGTGCGCACCCGCCTGAAAGCGCTGGAAACCGAGATCGAAGAGCTTGGCGCCCATATTGTTGAGCTGGAAAACGAGATCAACGACCCGGAGGTTCTGCGCGACCACCTGCTTTTGCGGGATAAGTGCGATGAACTGGATGATTCCCGCTTCCACCAGCAGGAACTGTATGACGAGTGGGAAAAGCTGGCAGAGGAACAGGACCGCATGGATGCAGAAAGTGATTCCTGAAAAACGCGTTGAGCGCTGCATCTGGTACACCGGCCCGGAGACCCTTTTTGCGGCAGATCCGGTTGCAAAAAATGAGAAACATTAAAAACAGTAATGAAACTGTAACTTGCTTTCCTGATAAAAAGCGGTATACTATTTTTGATATTGGGCTTGTGCGGCTGGGCAGGTGCGCTGCATCATCCACCGCCAGCTATTTTGCATGTGTGCCGGTGCTTTGCCGGCTGGAGTAAAGCACGCTGCGCTTTTTTGCTAACCATGCGCAGCAGTAAGAAACAGGCAGGGAATACACTTTGCAGACAACGATCATCATAGCAACACATAAACCGTACTGGATACCGGAAGACCCCATGTACCTGCCGGTACAGATGGGACATGCCATCCACCCCGGCATTGGCTACATCGGGGACGATACCGGTGAAAATATTTCAGAGCGCAACGGCAATTTCTGCGAGCTGACGGGCCTGTACTGGGCGGCCAAAAACCTGGATTCCGATTATATCGGCATCGTGCATTACCGCCGTTACTTTGCCAGCCGCCTGCACCGTTTTGAGCGCAAAAAGCGTCGGGTCATCGGCCACGAGGAACTCAACGCTATTTTGGCCACCACCAATGTTGTGCTGCCTAAAGAGCGCCACTATTTTATTGAAACCAATTATACCCAGTATATCCACGCCCACCATGAACAGGACCTGCGGGTGACCCGCGCCATCATCGAGCGCAAATGTCCGGAGTATCTGCCGGCGTATGACACCTACATGTCCAAAACGCACGGCCATCACTTCAATATGTTCGTGATGAAAAAGGAACTGCTGCAGCACTACTGCACCTGGCTGTTCGATATTTTGTTTGAGCTGGAAAAAGAGCTGGATATCAGCAGCTATTCCACCAATGATAAGCGGGTGTTCGGCTTTGTGAGCGAGCGCCTGCTGGATGCCTGGCTGATCACCAACAACATCGCCTATGAAGAGCTTGACGTTGTATATATGGAAAGCCAGCATTGGCTGCGCAAGGGGATGGCCTTTTTGAACCGCAAGTTCTTCCCCCACAAGGAGGCTCACAAATGAAACGCACGGCAGCGGTTATTGTAACGTATAACCGCAAGGCAATGCTGCAGCGCTGCCTGCGGGCTTTGTGTACCCAAACGGCCGGTGTGCCGGAACTGTGGGTGATCGATAATGCCAGCACGGACGGCACGGCCGAACTGGTGGCGCAGCTGAACCTGCCAACCATGCACTATTATAATACCGGCAAAAACCTGGGTGGTGCAGGCGGCTTTGCCTGCGGCATCCAGCAGGCAGCGTGTTCCGGGGCAGAGTATCTGTGGATTATGGATGATGACTGCCTGCCGGAACCGGATGCCCTGCAGCAGCTGCTGCTGGCGGATGCCGAACTGGACGGGCAGTACGGCTGGCTTTCCTCCCGCGCACTGGCGCCGGACGGTAAAGACCAGCCCATGAACCTGCAGCGCAGCACGCCGTACAAAGATTTGGCAAGCTTTGCCGGGCCGCGGCAGCCCGCGGTTATGGCCAGCTTTGTTTCGCTGTTTTTGCGCAGCAGCACAGTGCAGCGCTTTGGCCTGCCCATTGCAGAATTTTTTATCTGGTCGGACGATTGGGAGTATACCCGCCGTATCTCCCGTAGCATGCCGTGCTATGTAATTCCCGCCAGCCGGGTGGTGCATGCAATGCAGAACGCCACGGTTGTCAACATTGCCACCGATACCCCGGACCGCTGGCCCCGCTACCGCTACTTTTACCGCAATGATGTGGTGCTTTACCGGCGGGAGGGGCTGCGTGGCTGGCTGTGGCTGATTGCCAAAGATGCCTGGCACAGCATTCAGGTGCTGCGCCACGGCCCGCAAAAATGTGAGCGGCTGGGCATTATCTGGCGCGGTTTTTTTGCTGGAGTCAACTTTCATCCAACCGTACAAGGCTTACCCACACAGGAGCAATGAACAATACACCACACACAAACTGCCTGACCCTGCGCCTGCTGCATGCGGCAAAGGGGTACAAAGCGGTTGCTTTTGATATTTTCGATACCTTGCTCAAGCGGGATTGCGCCCACCCGGCGGATCTGTTCGCCCTGATGGAAGTTACCCATCAGGCGGCTCTCGGCTTTGCCGGGGCGCGCGCTGCCGCAGAGGCAGAAACCCGCCAGACCCTTGGCCGCGAGGTGACGCTGGCCGAAATTTATGCACATCCTGCCTTGCGGGGTACTGACCCCGCTGCAGAGTGCGCAGCGGAACTGGCTATGATTGCCCCCAACCGACCGGTAGCCCAAGCCGCTGCGGCCTGCCATGCCCGCGGGCAAAAGGTATATGCGGTTTCGGATATGTATCTGCCTAAAGAGCAGATCGAAGCCATGCTGCAAAAATGCGGGCTGGATTTTCTGGATGGAGTGTTCGTTTCCTGCGAGTACGGGGTGCAAAAGCGCAGCGGTAAGCTGTTCAAGCTTTTTTTGCAGCAAACTGCCTTGCGCCCGGCGGAAGTCTTGTTTGTGGGGGATAGCCCCCGCGCGGATTTTGTCGGGGCAGCGCTGGCGGGTATCCGCTGCTTTTTGCTGCCGCAGCCAACCCCGCTGCCATACACCAAAAACCCGGCGGATGCCGTAGGTGGTGTCGCAATTGCCACCTTGCAAAACTGCTGCCAGAATCTAAGTCCCAGTGCTGCGCTGGGGGCAGAGCTGCTTGGCCCGCTGGCGGTTGGCTTTGCCACCTGGCTGCATGGGCAGCGCGCGGCTATACCGGGGGCAAAGCTTGTATTCCTGGCGCGGGATATGTACCTGGTGCGCCAGGTGTACCAGCTGCTGTACCCAGAAGAAGAAACCTTTTACCTGAAAGCATCCCGCCAAAGCCTTTTGCCAGCCCTGCTGCAATGCCCAATGAATGAGCAGGCATTGGCACTTTTGGCGGATACCCTGCCGCGCCAGCAGCTGACCCGGCGGCAGATCGCCGCCTATCTTGGCTTTGATTCCCCGAAGGGACACACCACCAAAACCTATGACCTGCGCACCCGCCCCTTGCCGTGCCGCACCAAAGAGATGCTGCTGGCCCTTGCGGCCCACAGCAAGCTGCCGGAAGGGGAACCGCTGCGCAGGCGGGCAGAGCAGGCAAGAGCATATCTGGAACAGGCGGGCTTGACGGATAGCCCGGTGCTGCTGGTGGATATCGGCAGCGGCGGAACCACCCAGCGTGTGCTGGAAGAGCTGCTGCACACCCAGCTGTACGGCTGTTACCTTGCCTGTGATGCGCGCCTGCACCAGAACCTGCCGCCGGAGCGCGCCAAAACATTTTTGTTTGACGGCTGCCCGGCCCCCCTGTGGTACTGGGTGGGCCAGCCCATGCTGGAAGTTCTGCTCTCCGAGCCATGCGGCTCCACGGTGGGATACCGCGCACAGGCCGGGCAGATGGTGCCGGAAATCGGGAAGGCGGGTGCAGATAACAGGGCAATCACCGCGCCGCTCTGGCAGGGCATGAGGGCTTTTGTTCAGCGCTGGCAGGCTGGCCCGCTGCGGGAAGTGCAAATTCCGCCGCAAACCTGCATCGCAGCGTTTTTGCAGATGGTGCAGGCCCCCCGCATGCAGGAGGTGCGCACCCTGGGTGAGATCACCGTGGAGGACGGCGGCAGCTGGAAGCTGGCTGCCCCAGCCAGCTGGGGCGCCTATCTGCGCGCCCCGGCACAGCTGAAACGGGACCTTGCCCAGGCACGCTGGAAACCTGCGTTTTTGCAGCGCCTGTTTGGCGTGCCGCTGCCATACGGCAAGGTGTACGCTGCACTGAAACATAAAAAGTAAGCATTAAAATGGATATAGAATATAAGGCAATACCGCATAATTCTAAGTGCCGATACGGCGAGCGAGGTGCGGCAGATGCCAAGCCAAAAGCGCAGATAATACTGGATGTCTTATCGAGCATTTTGGCAACGCAGATGCCGTGCCGCAGCTGCCGGAGCGGTGCTTAAGCCGCAAGGCGGGAATTGTGCGGTGTTGCCATAAACCAAAAGGCAGGTGAACCGTATGGAGCAGGCCCCATTGATCAGTATTATCATGCCTGTCTATAATGCCGGGGTGCTGCTGCATACCGCGGTGGAAAGCGTGCTGCGCCAGAGCTTTGCGGATTTTGAGCTGCTGCTGGTGGACGATGGCTCCACCGATGGCAGTGCTGCGCTGGCCCATGAACTGGCCAAAAAAGATGGCCGCATCCGGGTGCTGGAACAGCCCAATGCGGGCATCTGCGCTGCGCGCAACCTTGGCTTGCAGCATTGCCGCGGCCAGTGGTTCACCTTTTGTGATGATGATGATACCATGCTGCCCCATGCATTGGAAACCCTGCTGGTTCTTGCCAAATCAACCGGGGCGGATGTGGTGCGCGGCGGCTACCGCCTGCTGCGGGCCAATGCTGCAGGAACGGCTGTGGAGCTGCCCCACCCGCCGGGGCAGGCAATAATCATTCACAAGCCGGCGGGGCAGGGCTACCTGCAATTTTTGCAGCAAAGCGGGCCGCAGTTTGTCTGGAACGCTATGTACTGTACAAATCGGCTGGGCCATCTGCGCTTTGATGAAACCTGCCGCAAAGGGCTGGAAGATTTTGCGTTCAACGCGGCAGTGTTCCAGCAGGCAGATTCAGCCGCATATACGCCGCAGATCGTATATGAACACCTGGAGCGGCAGGGCAGTACCTCCGCCTGTGGGAACCCGGCAGCAGTGCAGGTACGGCTGCAATACCTGCCCCGGTGGGTGCAGGCGGAATATACCGCAGCCCGCGCCTGGTGCCCCCCGCAGCAGCTGCCAAAGGTGTGGAGCGCCCGCCAGGCAGAGTTTGTCACCTTTGTCATGCATCAGCTGCGGGATGGCCGCTTGCCGCCCAAAGCCAAAGCGGCTGCCTGGCGCAGCCTGCAGCAGGCGCTGGCAGCCTGCCCCCACAGCAGGCTTGACTTTTGGTATGCACTGCGGCACAATAAAAAACAGGGTGCCGCACTGTTTTTGTTCCGTACCCACCTGCAGGGGCTGTATGCCTGTCTGCCAAACCGGGAGGAGAAACTGCTACAATGAAAACCATCCTTGTTACCGGCGCAGCCGGTTATATCGGCCGCCATGTTGTAAAAAAAGCACTGGATATGGGCTACCGCGTCATTGCATCGGACTTTGCCTTTAAGGGCGTGGACGAGCGCGCAGAATTCTGCGATGTGCCTATTTTCAGCGGGGACAAAAATATTTATGCGGCGTTGGGCAAGCCTGATGTCTGCATCCATATGGCCTGGCGGGATGGGTTCCGCCACAATGCGCCCAGCCACATGAAGGATCTTTCCTCCCATGTTACCTTCCTGAACAATATGGCAGCGGGCGGCCTTTCGGATTTGACCGTGATGGGCACCATGCACGAAGTCGGCTATTGGGAGGGCGCTATTGAGGATGATACCCCCTGCAACCCCCTGAGCCAATATGGCATTGCCAAAAATGCTCTGCGCCAGAGCATGATGCTTTCTTTGCAGGGCAGCAGCTGCAACCTGCACTGGCTGCGCGCCTATTATATTACGGGCGATGAAGCCCATGGCAGTTCCATCTTTGCCAAAATCGCACAGGCAGAGCTGGACGGCAAAACAACTTTCCCGTTTACCAGCGGGCAGAATAAGTACGATTTTATTGATCTGGATGAACTGGCAACCATGATTGTGGCGGCCAGCGTGCAGAACAAGGTCAACGGCATCATCAACGTCTGCACCGGCCAGCCGCGGACCCTGGCTGACCGTGTGGAGCAGTTCCTGCGGGATAAAAACTATAAGATCAAACTGGATTACGGCGTTTTCCCGGACCGCCCGTATGATAGTCCCGGCGTTTGGGGCGACCCCACCAAGATTAACGCAATATTAAAAGATGCAGGTTTGGCATAACGATAACCGGAAAGGGTGACAGAATGAAACGACTGGGTATTTTTTTCTTTTACGAAAAAAACGGTGATGTGGATGATTTTATCACCTATTACCTGCGCGATCTTGCCCGTAACCTGACCGAGCTGATCGTTGTGTGCAACGGCAAGCTGAGCAAGCAGGGCCGCGCGGCATTTGAAGAATTTACCGATCAAATTATTGTGCGCGAAAACAAGGGCCTGGATGTGTGGGCCTATAAAACCGCGCTGGATCATTACGGCTGGCAGCGTTTGAGCGAATTTGACGAAGTGGTCATGACGAACTCTACCCTGATGGGCCCTGTGCGCCCCTTGAAAGAAATGTTTGACGCTATGGCCGAGCGCACCAACCTTGATTTTTGGGGCCTGACGATCCACCATGGGGCGGAGGGCAACCCCTTTAAGGGCAAACATCTTTATAATTACCTGCCGGTGCACATTCAGTCCCACTTTATTGTCTACCGCAAAAAGTTCATCCGGAGCAAAGAGCTGCAAAATTACTGGGATACCATGCCCATGATCGAAAGCTATACCGACTCTGTGCAGCGGTACGAATCGGTGTTTACCAAACAGTTTGCCGATAAAGGCTACCAGTGGGATGTCTATGTCAACACGGACGATCTGAAAGAGTTTACGGATTATCCGCTGCTTGTCTGCCCCACGCGGTTGCTGCGGGATAAAAAGTGCCCGCTGTTCAAGCGCCGCAGCTTTATGCATGATTTTGAGGCATACCTGAATGATACCGCCGGGGAGCCGGTGCGGGAACTGTACGCCTACCTGCGGGACCATACGGATTACCCGCTGGAGCTGATCTGGAAAAACATGATCCGCACCATGCACCCTTATGATTTTACCCGCAACCTGGGTCTGACCCGCCTGATTCCGGAAAGGGTACAGGATGAGGTCTGCGCCGCTGCCGTGCGCAAAAACCGCCGCATTGCGCTGTGCATGCACCTGTATTTTATGGATATGCTGCCCCAAAGCTGCGCCTTTGCCGCCAACATGCCGCCGGAGACTGACGTTTTTATTTCCACCAACACGCCGGAGAAAAAGCAGCAGATCGAAGAAGCGTTCCGCACCCTGCCGTTGCATGCCGTTACCGTAAAGGTGGTCGAAAACCGCGGCCGCGATGTGGCAGCGTTCCTGTGTGACCTTGCCCCGCAGATCCGGGAGTATGATTACGCCTGCTTTATGCACGATAAAAAGGCCATCCAGACCAAACCCGGAAGCGTTGGTGCCAGCTTTGGCTATGTCTGTAACGAGAATATCTGCAAAAACGCAGACTATGTGCTGAATGTGCTGACAGAATTTGAAAAAGACCCTTATCTGGGCCTGCTCTGCCCGCCGTTCCCCACGCATGGCGTGTATTTCATGAACATGTGCTCCAACGGCTGGGGCCCCAACTTTGATAATACCAAGGCCCTGATGAAAAAGCTGGGCATTGACCGCCCTATTTCCGGCGAAAAAATGCCCATTGCCCCCTTTGGCAGCGTATTCTGGTTCCGCGTAAAAGCATTGGCTCCGCTGTTTGACCACGGCTGGAAGCACGAGGATTTCCCGCCGGAGCCGCTGCCGCAGGATGGTACCATCAGCCATGCCATTGAGCGTATCTATCCCTTTGTGGCGCAGGGAGCAGGGTATTACCCCGCCCAGGCCATGAGCGCTGATTATGCCGTTGCCCGCTGCGATTCCATGCAGGCATACGCGGGTGGTCTGATCCGCCCGCTTGCCCGCGTGTTTGACTGCACCACCTTTGGCAGTGCCGCTGCCAGCGCCGGTGCTTTTGCCGCGCGCAGGCACTGGTTCGGTTTTGGAAACTATGGCCCGTATGAGAATTCCAAGCGCCGCCGCGCCCGCAACTGGCTGCGTAAGCGGATGCCGAAATCCGCTTACGAAAACATGATGCGCGTTAAGCGCACGGTGTTGGGCCCCCATGACGTGACCTATGAGGATTAAGCCAACCGCTATGAAAAAACGGCTGATTATCTATTTCAATTATCACCCCAACGGGCAGGCTGATGCAGCCTGCCGCTTTGCTGTACAGCAAATGGCCGCAGTGGGGCAGGTGTTCTTTGTCAATAACGGCCCCTTGCAGCCGGAATCCCGCCAGTGGGCGCAAGACTGCTGCCACACTGTGCTGGAGCGTGAAAACACAGGTTTTGATGTGGGGGCCTACCGGGACGCTGTTTTGCAGACCGGCCTGGATATGCTGCTGCATTATGATGAAGTTGTGCTGATGAACTATACCCTTGCCGGGCCGGTGGGGAATGTAGCTGCCATGTTTGCTGCGATGGATGGGCGCCCGGAGCTGGATTTCTGGGGCCTGACCCGCCACTATGCTATGCGCAGCCACCGCTTTGGCGGGGCAAAAGCCATGGTGCCGGAGCATATTCAATCCCACTTTGTTGTGGTGCGTTCCCGCATGATGGCAGATTTTTTTGCTTACTGGCAGGCGGCCGCCCTGCCCGCCAGCTATGAAGATTCCGTCCGCCTGCACGAAACGCAGTTTACCGCCCGCTTTGCCGCCCTTGGTTACCGGTGGGATACCTTTGTGGATACAAAAGACCTGGCAAGCCTTTTCGTCAACCCCGTTATGGCCTGCCCCAAGCTGCTGCTGGCGGACCGCGGGTGCCCGTTTTTCAAGCGCCGCAGCTTTTTTACCCCCTATGCGGATGAATTGCGCCGCACAGACGGCCAGGCCGCCGCAGAACTGTATGACTATCTGAAATCCGAGACTGATTACCCGGTGGATGACCTGCTGCGCACATTGCTGCCGGTGCAGCCGCTGGCTGCCATGGCGCAAAACCTGCACTGGCATTATATCCTGCCGCAAACGGCGGGGGAGTGTGCGCCCATTTTGCTGGATGCCAACACTTTGGCAAAAGGCTGCGCCCTGCAGCCGGATGCCGTCTACTGCCTGCCGCTGCCGCATGCTGCCGGGGTGGAGGGCTATTATTATGCCCGGTCTATGCCAACCAGCCTGCAGCTGGCCCAGGCGGCAGAACTGTTTGATGCCCACCCGCTGGTAGGTGCGCTTGGCCCGGCTCTGCCGCTGTATGCGGGCTGCGCCGCCGAAAAAGCCCGGCGCTGGCAGCAGCAGAAACCTGCCGTACAGGCAAAACTGTCTGCGCTGGATTGCCCGCTCCCTCTGGATGAAACCCCGCCGCCGCTGCCCAATGGCGGCTGTCTGTTGGTGCGGGGGGCGGCATTCCCGCAGGGGCTGCCGCCGCTGCAAACGGAGTCGGATTTCTGGCTGGTGCCGCTGCTGGCCCAGTATAACGGCTATGCCAGCGCTACATTTGAAACCGCCGCCCAGTGTGCGGCCCGCGCTGATGTGCTGGATGCCGCCCTTGCTGCCCAGTGCGGCGTTGGCCCAGTATTCCGCCTGATGGGCCGCACCGTCAAAAATGCCCTGCGCAAACGAAAGGAGAGTGCCCGGTGAAAAAACAGCGACTGTTTTATCTGGACCTCATCCGCGCCGTGGCGCTGGTGTGCATTCTGGTCATTCATTTCAATGCTGCCGTTACCGGGTATTTTACACTGCCGTCCAAACTGTTCGGCAGTGTGCTGCCCTTTAACATCTATTTGGGGGACTTTGGCTCCTCGCTGTTCTTTATGGTTTCCGGCGCGGCGCTGCAGTATACCAGCCCCGGCCAGGGAAGAGAGCCGCTCAATCTGGCGCGCTTTTACCAAAAGCGCGCCAAGGCGGTGTACCCCATGTTCTGGCTGGCGTGGTGTATATTTTTTCCCATCCGTTTTGTCACAAAGCCGGGGTATTATGCCGCAGCCAAAACGCCCAGCCTGCTGCTGACGGTCCTGGGGCTGGATAATTTTGCTCAGGCCGCGGGCTGGGTTACGATGGATTTTGCCTGCGTGGGCGAGTGGTTCCTGGGCAGTATCCTGTTTTTGTATCTGCTGTTCCCACTGCTGCGCTGGGGGCTGCGCAAACAGCCGCTGCTGACCTGGGTCGTGGTGCTGGCGGCCAGCCTGCCGGTGCATTACATGGGGTGGGATGCCCGCCTGGTAGCAATCCATATCCCGGAATTCCTGTTCGGCATGGCGTTTGTACACTGGAAGCGCCCGGCGCGCCTAGGTGTGCTGGCCGGGTGTGCGGTGTTGCTGTTTACCCCCGCTGCGGCGGATGGCAAGGTGGCCTGTGCGCTGTTCAGTGCCGCGGCGTTCATTCTGCTGGCCGCACTGGGGGGCTGCATCCACTGGGTGCCGCTGCAAAATGCGTGTGCGCTCCTCAGCAAGTATTCTTATGCGGTCTTTCTGACCCACCATGTCATCATTCTGCGCCTGGTGGATAACTTTGACCTGGCCGCCATGACCCGGCGGGATACCGCGCTCTTGTTTGGCGTTTACCTTTTGGCCGTTGCCGCGGCGTCGGCAGCGCTCTTCCGGCTGGATGCCTGGGTGCGCAGCAGTGCGGTAAAGCTGGCTGCTAAACCGGAATAACGTGCCCCATAATTTGCATTAAGATGAAAATGCCTGCTTTGCTGCGGGCATTTTTTTCTGTGGTGAATTATGATCGAAATATCGCAGCGCCGCGGACACCTGTGCGGCAGAACCGGCAGGGAAAGCCCTGCTGTTTCACCCCCGGAACAAGGAAAGAATCAAAATTATTTCGGCTATGACTGTACAAAAAAAATCCTGTACGTTATAATACTAACAAAACCATTTGATCGCAAACCTAAAACGATATACCATGACTAAAATTGGAAAGGGGCGCATTTTCCGTGGAGCAGTTTTTCGTCAGCCTTGACAAGCTTGCGCGCGAATCCCATCTGACCGTTGCCTACACCCCCAAGGATCTTGACCAGTTCAAGGTCTATACCGCCGAGGTATACCGCCCCGGCATCATGCTGGCCGGTTACTATCAGTACTTTGACCGCACCCGGATCCAGATCATCGGCCTGACTGAGCTTTCCTACCTGAATGAGCTGGAACCGGAGATCCGCCGTACCCATCTCGAAAAGCTTTTCTCTTTCCAGCCGCCGGCAGTCATCCTGACCCGCGGGTTTGAGCCGTTGCCGGAAATGATGGAGTTTGCCCAAAAGTACGGCGTGCCACTGCTGCAGTCGGCCGAAATGACATCCCCGCTGATGAGCTCCCTGATCCAGGCACTGAGCACCGAGCTTGCCCCCCGCATCACCCGCCACGGCGTGTTGGTGGAAGTATACGGCGAAGGCATCCTGATCCTTGGCGACAGCGGCGTTGGCAAAAGCGAGACGGCCATTGAGCTGGTCAAGCGCGGCCACCGCCTGATTGCGGACGATGCTGTGGAGCTGCGCAAGGTTTCCAGCAGCAAGATCATGGGCATGGCACCGGAGAACATCCGCCACTTTATTGAGCTGCGCGGCATCGGCATCATCAACGTGGCGCGTCTGTTTGGTATCGGCGCGGTCAAAAACAGCGTTGAGGTGGAAATGGTCATTGAGCTGGAAGCCTGGGACCGCACCAAGAATTATGACCGCACCGGCCTGGAAAGCAACACCTATGATATTCTTGGCGTTAAGGTGCCCAGTATGCTGATCCCCGTTATGCCCGGCCGTAACCTGGCCGTTATCCTGGAAACTGCGGCCATCAACAACCGCCAGAAAGAGATGGGCTATAACGCGGCGCAGGAACTGCTCAACCGCCTTGGCTTGCAGAACGATGTGAGCGGGTTCTGAGCCTGGCTGTAAATTATCATTTTATCACTAGAAACGGAAGTACCATCTATATGCAGATCATTGCGGATCTTCACACCCATACTTTAAGCGCTACCCATGCATTTAATACCTTAGATGAAATGGCTGCCAAAGCCGCCGCCCTCGGCTATGCGGCGCTGGCCATTACCGACCACGGCCCGGCTATGCCGGATGCCCCGCACATGTGGCATTTTGCCAACCAGACGGCTTTGCCGCTGGTACTGCACGGCGTTGCGATGATGTACGGCGCAGAGGCCAATGTGATGGACACAAACGGCGGGCTGGATTTTGCCCAAAGCCGTTTGCGGGCACTGGATTGGGTTGTGGCATCCATCCACAGCCCCTGCATCCCCGGTCTGCTGACCGAAAAAGAAGCCACCCGCCTGTGGCTGGCTGTGGCCGAAAACCCTTATGTGGATTGCATCGGCCATTCCGAGCAGCAGAATTACCGCTATGACTATGACCTTGTAACCAAAGCGTTCGCCAAAAACCATAAGGTTGTGGAGCTCAACGGCAATTCCGTCAATGTGCGGCGGGATGGTATCCCCAACATGAAGCTGCTGCTGGCCGCCTGCCTGAAAAACGGCTGCCATATTGCGCTGGATACCGACGCCCACAGCACCACCCAGTTGCAAGGCAACATGCCCCCGCTGCTGGCGATGCTGGAAGAAATGCAGTTCCCGCAGGAACTTGTGGTAAACGCCACACGGCAGAACCTTGTAAATGAGCTAAAACTGCACGGCCGCATCTGTGCAGAATATATAGGAGGAGAAATCTTATGAAATACACCATTGGTATCGATCTTGGCGGCACTACCATGACGGCAGGCCTTGTTGACGAAGCTTACAACATTGTGGGCAAAATTACCCGCCCGACCCGCCTGCCGCGTCCGGCGCAGGACCTGGAGCAGGCACTGGCAGATTTGTGCCGTGCTGTTGCCAAAGACTGCAAGATTGATTTTGCAGATGTCAGCTATGTGGGCATCGGTACCCCGGGCAGTGTGAATTTTACCACCGGCTTTGTGGGCTATAATACCAACTTCGGCTACTATGACTGGAACCTGGGGCCTGACCTGGAAGCTCTGCTCGGCTGCAAGGTCTATGTGGAAAACGATGCCAACGCAGCAGCATTTGGCGAATACATCGCAGGCGGCGCAAAGGGCTTCAAGGATGCCGTTGTTATCACGCTGGGTACCGGCATTGGCAGCGGCATTATCCTGGGCGGCAAGATTCTGCGCGGCTTCAACTTTGCTGCTGGCGAGATGGGCCATACCGTGATTGTAAAGGGTGGACGCAAGTGCAACTGCGGCCGTTACGGCTGCTGGGAACGCTATGCTTCCTCCCGCGCTCTGTCGGAGGATGCCCGCGAAGCGATGACCCGGCACCCCGAGAGCATGATGTGGAAACTGGCAGGGGATATTGACCATGTGAACGCCAAGATCCCCTTTGACGCGATGGAAGCCGGCGATGCAACCGCCAAGGCTGTTGTGGATAATTGGATCGAATATGTTGCCTGCGGCATTTCCAACGTGGTGAATACCTTTGAGCCGGAAGCCATCTGCATTGGCGGCGGTGTTTCCAATCAGGGAGAAACCCTGCTGGCACCCATCCGCAAGTATGTGGAGGAAGAAACCAAAAACATTACCACCGGCAAAATGCCCGCTATTCGTGCCTGTGTGCTGACCAACGATGCCGGCGTGATCGGCGCGGCAGCCCTGGCAAATTCTATCTGAGCCGTTTGTGAGGTTTGCTTATGAACGAGCAATTTCTTTCAGCTTTACAGGCAGAAAACCTGCCTGTCAGCCTTGATGAATCCCTGGGGCGGCATACAACGTTCCGCATTGGCGGCAATGCAGACTTTTTTTGTGTGCCCGCCACGGTAACGCAGCTGACCCGTATTCTGGAACTGTGCCGCCAATATCAAGTCCGCACCTATCTGCTGGGCAACGGTTCCAACACGCTGTTTTCGGATGCAGGGTTCGGCGGGGCGGTTATCTGCCTGACGGGGTTAAACTCCCGCTTTTCCATGCAGGCCCAGCCGGATGGCAGCACCAAGGTGCTGGCCCCGGCTGGCATGATGCTTTCCGCTCTTTGCAACACCGCCCAGAAGGAAAGCCTGGCCGGGCTGGAATTTGCCTTCGGCATTCCCGGCACGGTGGGCGGGGCTGTGTATATGAACGCGGGCGCTTACGGCGGAGAAATAAAGGACGTGCTGACAGCTGTTACGTTCTTGGACGAAAACCTGCATCTGCAAACCCTGCCTGTGCAGGAACTGCAGCTGGGTTATCGCACCAGCATTTTTGAGCGGTGCTCCTGGTGCATCCTGGAAGCGGAATTTACCCTGCACCCCGGTGATGCACAGGAGATCCATACCGCCATGCAGGAATATATGCGCCGCCGCAAAGAAAAGCAGCCGCTGGAATACCCGTCCGCCGGCAGTACCTTCAAGCGCCCTGTGGGCCAGTTTGCCGGCAAGCTAATCGAGGACTGCGGCCTGCGCGGTTTCCGCGTGGGCGGGGCAGCCATCAGTGAAAAGCACTGCGGCTTTGTGGTCAACCTGGGTAATGCCACCTGCGCGGATGTTGTCAGCCTGACGGAGCAGGTGCGGCAGATCGTGCTGGAAAAAACCGGCTGCACCCTGGAACGCGAGATCCGCGTGGTGGAATAACCATGCCGCATCTTGATGCCTGCCAGGCAAGGAACGGTATTCCGCCCCGCTGAATGAGAGAGGAACAACAGGATGAACTTTTTGATCGTAACCGGCCTTTCCGGCGCAGGCAAGTCCATGGCGGTCAACGCGCTGGAAGATATCGGATTTTTCTGCATTGATAATATCCCGGCGGGCCTTTTGCCCCGTATCCTGGACTTTGCCCAGCAGGGCGAAAACCAGCTCAGCCGCGTTGCGGTCGTGATGGACATCCGCGGCCTGCATTCTGTTCAGGAAACCAATGAGGCACTGGAAGCGCTGGACGAAAAGAAAATGCCTTATGACATCCTGTTCCTGGATGCCAGCGATGCCGCCATCCGCCGCCGCTATAAAGAGACCCGCCGTGTGCATCCCATGACCATCAGCGAGGGGATCCCGGTCAGTGAGGCAATCACCAAAGAACGGCAGATACTGCAGCCCCTGCGGGAACGTGCAAAATATGTGATCGATACCTCTTTGCTTTCTACCGCACAAAACCGGGAACGTGTTTCCAGCCTGTTTTTGCAAAAAGGTCAGTGTGCCATGTCTATCAACGTGGTTTCCTTTGGCTTTAAATACGGTCTTCCGCAGGAAGCGGACATCGTGTTTGATGTGCGCTGCCTGCCCAACCCGTTCTATGTGCCAGAGCTGAAAGAAAAGACTGGCCTGGACCAGGAAGTGGTGGACTATGTGATGAAGTTCCCTGAATCGCAGGAGCTGCTGCGCCGGATAGAGAGCTTTCTGGAATATGCGCTGCCGCTGTATGTTAAGGAGGGCAAAAGCCAGCTGATGATCGCCATTGGCTGCACCGGCGGCAAGCACCGTTCTATCACTTTTGCCCGCAAGATCGGGGAGTACTGCACAAAGCTTGGTTACCAGCCCAGCGTGCAGCACCGCGATGCCCGCCGCACGGCCTGATACATCCCAAATCTCCCGATAAAGAGAGTGTGAACACCAAACGTGAGTTTTTCCCAAGACGTTAAAAACGAGATACTGCACCGCAAAATCGTGCGCAGCTGCTGTGTTACCGCAGCAGCTTACGCGGTTGCCTGCTTTGGCAAGTATTTTGATGACCGCGGCGTGGTTTTGCAGACCGAAAACGAGGGCATTGCCCAGCTGGCACAAAAGCTGTATGCCCGCTGCGGCATTACCGGTACCGTAATTTCCAAGGAGCGCGGCATCGGCCTGATTTATGAGTTCAGCGTAAAAGATCCCGAACAGGTACAAAAAATGCTGAACCTGTTTGGACATACTGGCCGCGAAACCACCCTGCGCATCCGGCCGGACTGCTTCAAATGCCAGAAATGCGGATCATTTTTCATTTCCACTGCATTTTTATGCTGCGGTACGGCAACCGACCCGGAAAAAGAATATAACATTGAGTTCCTTTCGCCCCGGCACTCGCTTTCGCAGCAGCTGGAGGGCATTCTGGCCCAGTATGAGTTTAATCCCCACCGCGCCGTGCGCAAGGGGGCCAACACCGTATATGTCAAATCCAGCGACCATCTGGAAGATCTGCTGACCTTTATGGGCGCGGGCAACGCCGCCATGCGCATCATGGAACAGCGCATGTATAACGATATGCGCAATAAAACCAACCGCCTTTCCAACTGCGAAACCGCCAACATGGGCAAAACCGTACAGGCAGCCGTGCAGGTGCGCCTTGCGATTGAGACGCTGGAAGAGGCCGGCGCGCTGGAAACCCTGCCCAAACCATTGCAGCAGGCAGCCCGCCTGCGGATGCAGTACCCCGAAATGCCGCTTGCCAAATTGGCCGAAAAGTTTGACCCGCCTGTCAGCAAAGCAGGGCTTTCCCACCGGTTCAAGCGGATCCAGGAAGCTGCCGCCCGCCTGAACGCCGCTGCATCAGCACAGCCGGAAGAGCAGGAAAATCCTAAAGAGCCGGAACCAGCAGGACAGGACATCGCACCATCTCCGCAATAAACCACGCAAAGCCGCTGCGTAACTGCTGCGGCTTTTCCGCATTTTACCACAGCAGCAAAGGGATACATTATGCCAGAAACCACGCCACACCAACCGCAAAGACAGTTCACCCATCTGCACCTGCATACTGAGTACAGCCTGCTGGATGGCGCCTGCCGTATTGACCGCCTGTTTGACTATATCAAACAGCTGGGCCAGACCGCCGTTGCCATTACCGACCACGGCGTTATGTACGGCTGCGTTGCCTTTTATGATGCAGCCAAAGCCGCAGGCATCAAGCCGATCATTGGCTGTGAGGTGTATGTTGCCACCCGCACCCGCTTTGATAAGGTCAACCGCATTGACGGCAACAACCACCTGATCCTGCTCTGCAAAAATGAAACCGGGTATAAAAACCTGATCAAAATGGTATCCGCCGGTTTCTTGGAGGGCTTTTATTCCAAGCCGCGCATTGACCATGACCTGCTGGAGCAGTACCACGAAGGCCTGATCTGCCTTTCCGCCTGCCTTGCCGGTGAGGTCCCTCAGGCGATTCTGGCAGGGGACTATGAGCGTGCCAAGCAGATTGCTCTTTACTATAACGATCTGTTCGGCCAGGGCAACTATTATATTGAGCTGCAGGACCATGGCCTGGAAGAAGACACTACCGTTCTGCCGCAGCTTATCCGCCTTTCGCGGGAGACAGGCATCCCCATGGTTGCCACCAACGATTCCCACTACATCACCCGCGAGGACGCCAAGATGCAGAGCATTCTGCTGTGCATCCAGACCGGCAAAACCGTCAACGATGTGGACCGCATGGAGTTTCAGACCGAGGAATTCTATGTAAAAAGCACCGATGAAATGTATGACCTGTTCTCCATGGTGCCGGAAGCCTGCGAGAACACCAACAAAATCGCAGAACAGTGCAACTTTGACTTTGTGTTTGGCGATACCAAGCTCCCGTATTTCAAAGCTCCGGACGGCATGGAAAACCAGGAATACTTTGAAAAGCTCTGTTATGAGGGCTTGGAACGCCGCTACCCCGGCAAGGTAACGGATGCCTTGCGTGAACGCCTGGAATACGAGATTGGCGTGGTTAAAAAGATGGGGTACACCAACTATTACCTCATCGTGTATGACTTTATCAATTACGCCAAAAGCCGCGATATCCCGGTCGGCCCCGGCCGCGGCTCCGGTGCGGGCAGCCTGGCGGCCTATTGTGTCGGTATTACGGACATTGACCCCATCCGCTACAGTTTGATTTTTGAACGCTTCCTGAACCCGGAACGTGTCTCTATGCCGGACTTTGACGTTGACTTTTGTTACGAGCGCCGCCAGGAAGTGATTGATTACGTCAACCGCAAGTATGGCCGTGACCATGTGGCACAGATCGTGACCTTTGGAACTATGGCCGCCCGTGCCGCCGTGCGCGATGTCGGCCGCGTGATGGGTATGCCGTACCAGGACGTGGATAAGGTGGCCAAGCTGATTCCTACTGAACTGAAAATGACGCTGAACCATGCGCTGGAGGTTTCGCCGGACCTGAAAGCAATGTATGACGCTGAACCCCAGGTGCATGAGCTGATCGATACCTCGCTGAAAGTGGAGGGCATGCCGCGTCACGCTTCCACTCATGCGGCGGGCGTTGTGATTACCCGCGAACCGGCTACCGAGTATGTGCCGCTTTCCACCAACGATGGTCTGCCGGTTACCCAGTTCAACATGGTGGAAATTGAGCGCCTTGGCCTGCTCAAGATGGACTTCCTTGGCCTGCGCACCCTGACCGTTATCCATGATACCGAAGCCGCCGTGCGCCTGCATGAACCGGATTTCCGCATTGCCAATCTGGATTATGACGATGCCGCTACTTATGCTATGCTGGAACGGGGCGAAACAGAGGGCATCTTCCAGCTTGAATCTACTGGTATGACCCAGGTGCTGGTCAGTATGCACCCCCGCAGCCTTGAAGACGTCATCGCCCTCATCTCGCTGTACCGCCCCGGCCCCATGGATTCTATCCCGACCTATCTGCGCAACCGCAGGGAGCCGGATAAAGTCACCTATAAAACACCCCAGCTGGCCCATATCCTGGATGTTACCAACGGCTGTATCGTTTATCAGGAACAGGTCATGCAGATCTGCCGCGAGCTGGCAGGCTTCAGCTTTGGCCAGGCTGATAACGTGCGCCGTGCCATGAGCAAAAAGAAGCATAAAGTCATGGAAGCCGAGCGAGAGCACTTTGTGCATGGCTGTACTGAGCCGGGCAAAGAGTGCGCCGGGTGTGTGAAGAACGGGATCCCGGAAGCCGTGGCCAATGAGATCTATGACGATATGGTCAGTTTTGCTTCTTATGCGTTCAACAAATCTCATGCGGCCTGCTATGCCTATGTGGCATTCCAGACAGCCTATCTCAAGTGCCATTACCCGCGCGAGTTCATGGCTGCGCTGTTGACCAGCGTACTGGACAGCACCGCCAAGGTGATTGAATATTCGTCCGAATGCCAGCGCCTTGGCATCAAGGTTTTGCCGCCGGATATCAATGTATCCCGCGGCGGCTTTACGGTGGACGGGCAGAGCATCCGCTTTGGCCTGAATGCCGTCAAAAGCGTTGGCCGCGATTTGATTGAAGCGGTCATCAAAGAGCGCGAAAGCCGCCCATTCCGCAGCCTGTACGATTTCTGCAAGCGGATGCGCAGCAACATGCTTAACCGCCGTGCGCTGGAAAACCTGATCAAAGCCGGTGCCTTTGATACCCTGGAACCCAGCCGCCACGGCATGATGGAAAGCGTGGAAACGGTACTGCGCATTGTTGAAAACGATGCCCGCCAGAATCTGGATGGCCAGCTGGATTTGTTCAGCGCCATGGCTGGTGCCGAGGAAGCCCCCCAGAACGATGATTATCAGGTGCCCAACCTGCGTGAGTATGATTCCGGCGAGCTGCTGAAAATGGAAAAAGAGGTCTCGGGCCTGTACCTGTCCGGCCACCCTTTGGATGCTTACCGGGAAAAGATCGAAAAAATCTCCACCTGTACCATCGCTCAGCTGCAGGGAGAGAATGCCAGGGATTTTGATAACCAGACGGTTACCCTGGTATGTACCGTGGTCAAAAACAAGATCATGACCACAAAGTCCAATACGTTGATGGCCTTTACTACCATTGAAGATCTGACCGGCACAATGGAGCTGTTGGTGTTCCCCCGCGTGCTGACCAGCTGCCGTGCGTATTTGCAGGAGAACGCCGTTGTTGTCACCACTGGCCGCGCTTCCGTTAAAGAGGATGAAGGCACACGCCTGATCGTGGAAAGCGTACTGCCGGTCGATGGTTATGATCCATCCCAAAGCTTTGGCCAGAACCGTTCCCAGCGCATCAGCGCGGTAGCGGGGGATACGGCTGCCCAAAGCATATGGCTGTTGGTGCCCTCGCGGGAATGCGCCCAGATGCACAAGGTGGAAAACCTGCTGCAAAATATTTTTGACGGCACCACACCCGTATATTTCAAATTTGAAGATTCCGGCCAGCGGGTGCGTGCGCCGCAAAGTATGTGGGCCATGGATCACCCGCTGCTGCGCCAGGAGCTGGAACGCATCCTGGGTGCTGACCATGTAAAGTTCACAACGGCACAAGCGGCAAAATAAATCCATGCACTTTGCGCGTTTTATCCATAAAATTGGGCCGCTGGTATGGTATAATAACAGGCAGGGGAGTATGTTAAAAAATAGGCAGGTTGCCCGGTGGTACGCCGGAAAATGCCTGCCGGGGAAAACCAGTTTTGCGTTTTCTTCATTGGGCCGCTCTGCGCGGCTCAACTATAACAGGAGGACATTTTTATGGCTAAGGAAATCAAAACTATCGGTGTACTGACCAGCGGCGGCGACGCCCCCGGCATGAATGCAGCGGTACGCGCCATTGTCCGCGCAGGCATCTCCAAGGGCTACCGCATGATGGGCATTCAGCGCGGTTATAACGGCCTGATCAACGGCGAATGCTACGAAATGAACGTCCGCAGCGTGTCGGAGATCATCCACCGCGGCGGTACGATTCTGTATACTGCCCGCTGCCTGGAGTTCAAAACCAAGGAAGGCCAGGCCAAAGGCCTTGCACGCTGTAAGGAACTTGGCATTGATGCCCTCGTGGTCATCGGCGGCGACGGTTCTTTCATGGGCGCCCGCGCATTGGCGAACCAGGGCATTCCCTGCGTTGGCATTCCCGGCACCATTGATAACGATATTGCCTGCAGCGAGTATACCATTGGCTATGATACAGCCATGAATACCGCGGTAGAAGCCATTGATAAATTGCGTGATACCACCCAGAGCCATGACCGCTGCAGTGTTGTTGAGGTTATGGGCCACCATGCAGGCTATATTGCGCTGAACGTCGGCATTGCCACCGGTGCTTTGGCTGTGCTGCTGCCGGAGCGTCCGTTCGACTTTGAGCGTGACATTCTCCAGCGTATGCGCCAGACCCAGGTTACCGGCAAAAAGCACTTCATCATCATTGTGTCGGAAGGCGTTACCGATGCCCAGACCCTGGCCAACCAGATCCAGGCTGCAACAGGTGTTGATTCGCGTGCAACTGTTCTGGGCCACATCCAGCGCGGCGGTTCACCTACCGTGCGTGACCGTGTGAATGCCTCCCTGATGGGTTACCATGCAGTGGACCTGCTGGATAAGGGCATTTATAACCGCGTGGTTGCCCTGTCCGGCGGTAAGATCGTGGACTATGATGTCAACGTGGCGTTGTCGATGCACAAATACCTTGACCCGATGGAGATCGAAGTGGCACAGGCGATTTCCATCTGATGTGGTAAGTCCGTGCGGCCCTGTATATGGGCCGCATTTTTTTGTAAAGGTGCATATTTTGCGCCGTGCAGGCAAGAATTTTCGCATAATGAAAAAAAGTTCTTGCATTTTGCTGCACCTTGTGCTACTATATTATAGCAATACACACGCATTGCGTTGTTTTTTTGTGCCTTTTTTGCCGTAACACGTAAAAAGGTTAGAAAACAAGTACGCGATGCGGAGGGTAAAAAACTAAATTTTGGAGGAAATTAACTATGGCAGTCGTATCTATGAAACAGCTTCTCGAAGCCGGCGTGCATTTCGGTCATCAGACCCGCCGCTGGAACCCCAAGATGGCAAAGTACATCTTCACCGAGCGCAACGGCATCTACATCATTGACCTGCAGAAGACCGTAAAGAAACTCGATGAGGCTTACAACTTTGTCCGCGATGTTGCTGCTGACGGCGGCGAAATCCTGTTTGTTGGCACCAAGAAGCAGGCTCAGGAGTCCATCCGTGACGAGGCTACCCGCTGCGGCATGCACTATGTCAACGCTCGTTGGCTGGGTGGCATGATGACCAACTTCCGCACCATCCGTAAGCGCATCGACCGTATGGAGCAGCTGAAGACCATGCAGGAAGACGGCACTTTCGACCTGCTGCCGAAGAAGGAAGTTGTTAAGCTGGAGCTGGAGATGGCTAAGCTGGACAAGTACCTGGGCGGTGTTAAGAACATGAAGACCCTGCCGAAGGCTATGTTCATTGTTGACCCGCACAAGGAGCGCATCGCTGTTTCCGAAGCTCGCAAGCTGAACATCCCCATTGTTGCTATCGTTGATACCAACTGCGATCCCGATGAGATCGACTACGTCATCCCCGGCAACGACGACGCTATCCGCGCTGTCAAGCTGATCTCCGGTGCCATGGCCAGCGCTGTGCTGGAGGGCAAGCAGGGCGTTCAGGACGCTCCCGCTGCCGAGACCAAAGAGGATTGATTTACTCCCTACAATTCAGAAAGGACATTGAGCACTATGGCTATTTCTGCAAAAGACGTTATGGAGCTGCGTAAGCAGACCGACTGCGGCATGATGGAGTGCAAGAAGGCACTGACTCAGGCTGACGGCGACTTCGAGAAGGCTATCGAGATCCTGCGTGAGCAGGGCTTGGCTGCAGCCAACAAGAAGGCTGGCCGCATCGCCGCCGAGGGCATGGTCTATGCCGTTTCCTTCGACAACTGCGCTGTTGTCGTTGAGGTCAACGCCGAGACCGACTTCGTCGCCAAGAACGACAAGTTTGTTGACTTCACCAAGAGCCTGGCCAAGGTCGTTGCTGACGAGAACCCCGCCGATGTTGAGGCCCTGATGGCCTGCAAGATGGGCGACGGCACGGTTGACGATGCCCTGAAGGCTCTGATCCTCGTCATCAAGGAGAACATCAAGGTTCGCCGCTTTGCCCGCTATGAGGGCCACTGCGCTGCCTACGTCCATGGCGGCGGCACCCACGGCGTCATCGTCAAGTTCGAGACCTCTGACGACGTCGCTGCCAAGCCTGAGTTCGCTGCCTTCGGCAAGGACATCGCTATGCAGGTCGCTGCTGCTAACCCCAGCTACCTGAACGAGTCCGACGTGCCCGAGGACGTTCTGGCCAAGGAGAAGGAGATCGTTCTGGCTCAGATGGCCAACGATCCCAAGACTGCCAACAAGCCCGACGCTATCAAGGAGAAGATGGCCATCGGCAAGCTGGGCAAGTTCTACAAGGAAGCCTGCCTGGTCGACCAGGCCTTCATCAAGGACGGCGGCATGGACGTCAAGAAGTACGTTGCCGACACCGCGAAGGCTCTGGGCGGCGACATCAAGATCGCTTCCTTCACCCACTTCACCAAGGGCGAGGGCCTGGAGAAGCGCAACGAGGACTTCGCTGCTGAAGTTGCTGCTGCCATCAAGGGCTGATGTAACCACATAAAGCATTGACCGCCTGCGCACCGCGCAGGCGGTTTTTGGTTGGTGAGACGTATGAAAAATCTGAACAGACAATCATGGCCCGCGCTGGCCGCAGGGCTGTACGCGGCGGCAGTACTGGTCTGGATGCCGTGGTATGCAGGCGGCTACGTGCAGCTGACGCAGGAGAAACTGTCGGCCTTCCTCGGTGTCACGCTGTTGGCGGGCTTATTGCTAGCGGTGGTTGCACCTGAAAAAATGGGGGCCACACGCTGGAAACAGCAGGGGAGAGCCGCGGTGCTGTACGCGGCGGCCACGCTCGTCTCGGTGCTGCTGTCCGGCAATATTGTTGCAGCGCTCTGGGCCAGCGGCGGTTATCTCGGCGGTCTGGTGCTGGTCGCGGCGGCGCTGCTCGGCTGCATGGGCACGGCAGTCTTTCTGGAGGATGCCGACAGCCTGGCCCTTCCGTTTATGGTCAGTGGTGCGGGTGTAACGTTGCTGGGCATCGTCAACAACTTCGGCGCGGACCCGCTGGGCTTCCGCGCGGTCATTGAACCGTCCCAGTACAACCTGTTCTTCTCCACCATCGGCAACGCTGACTATCTGAGCGCGTACCTCTGCCTCTGGCTGCCGCTGGCGCTGCACCGCTTTGCTGCGGGAAAGTCGGCAGGGGAGCGTACTGCTGCGTTCCTCTGTACGGAACTCGGTTTTTTTGGCATGGCGTCGCTGGATTCCGGTTTGGCGGCGCTTGGTCTGGCGGGTGCGGCGTTCCTCCTGCTGCTGACTGTGCCGCTGACGGCGGGGGAACTGGCCCGGTATGCGCTGTTGGCGGGGGGCTGGGCCGCGGCACAGCTCGCTATGGGCGTACTCTCCACCCGTTGGCCGCTGCTGCGCACCGAGCACCCCTTCGCCGCGCTCGCCCAGCCGCTGCCCGCGGCGGCAATTATCGCAGCCTGCCTGGCTGCGGCGGCGCTCTGGGCTGAGTGCGCCAAGCGGAACCCGTCGAAAACCAGCCTCACGGCCCAGCGCCTATGCTGCGTTGCCGCCGCCATGCTGACCGCGGCCCTGCTTGTCGCTGTCAACGGCTTCGGCGTCAGCCTTGGCGGACTGGATAACTTCCTGCGCGTTGGTCCCGACTGGGCCACCGGGCGAGGTGCTATCTGGGCCGACGTCTGGTACTGCTTCACGCGCGGTACACCACAGCAAATGCTGTTTGGCCACGGCCCGGGCATGGTGCACGCCGCACTGGCCGGGCTGGGGGACACGCTGCCCTTCGCCGCGGCGGATACTATTGGTGCGCACAATGAATACCTGGAGCTGCTGTTGACCGGCGGCGTCGTCGGGCTGGCTGCGTACCTGACCTTCCTTGTCACGGTGCTGTACACGGCGCGGCAGAACCTTGCGGCAGACCCACAAAAGTGCGGTTGGCTGTTCTGCGCACTGGCCTATGCCGTGCAGGCGGCCTTCAACAACCGCGTGTCGGCAGTGTATCCGGTGTTTCTTGTACTGCTCGGCGTACTGACGGCAGCGCCGCAACAGGGAACAAAACGCCGCTACGGTCTGGTACCGGCTGGGCTGCTCCTGCTGGCGGGTGGCGCGGGGGTGGGCAGACTACTGCTTCGTTATCTTTTTTTGTGACAAAAACGACGAAATTTTGACAAATGCCTTGACAAACCCTATCGGGGAGGGTAAAATACAGGCGTAAAAGGATAACAGCCTTTACAAAAATCGTTTACATAAGGAGTAAGTTACGATGAGAAAAGCAATTCGTTCAATGGTGGCTGCTCTGGCCGTTACCTGTGCTGTTGCCGCTGTTTCCGTTCCGACGCTGGCTGCCAGCACGCCGGAGAATGCTGACGTCCGCCCCACGGCTCCCGCCGGTGAGTATACCTTTGAGATGGCCGAGTGGGATCGCATCCACGCGATTGCAGACGGTACCTGGGGTGCTGAGTACACCACCTGCCCCAGCTGCGGCTTCCACAACTGGACCCGCAAGGGAAATGTCTACGTCTGCGACACCTGCGGCTACGGCACGACAGCTGTCAAGGGCGCTAAGGGTGTGAAGGGCTTCGTCGCCGGTACCGAGGGCATCGCGCCCGTCGCTGCCTCCGCCGAGACCACCGTTGTCTACGCTACCCCTGCACAGGCTCAGGCTGCTGCTGAGGTTCGCGAGGAAAACTACGCTGCTGCTGTCGCTGCCTTCCAGCGCCAGATCGCTGCGCAGAATGCTGCTTATCTGGCTTCTCTGGGCAAGTGATCTCTGCTTCTGAACATCTGAAATAAAAATTCCCGGGCCACTTTCACGGCCCGGGAATTTTTTGTGCCATACGTAAAATCAGAGAAAAGCTTACTGCTCACGGAACGTCAGCTGGTCGTCGGTCATCGTATCGACGATGGCCAGGCTGGCCAGCTTGTAGCCGGCAGCGCGCAGCTCGGCGCCGCCCGGCTGGAAGCCCTTCTCAATGCAGATGCCGATGCCGCCGACGGTCGCACCTGCCTGCGCGCAGACATCCAGCAGACCCTTCATGGCCTTGCCGTTGGCGAGGAAGTCATCCAGAATCAGCACCTTGTCAGAAGGGGAGAGAAACTTCTTGGACAGCGTGATGTCATAATCACGGCCATAGGTGTAAGAATGGACGGTGGAGGTGTAGACCTCGCCGTCAATGTTCTTGCTCTTGGCCTTCTTGGCAAAGACGACAGGCACGTTGAAATGCCGCGCGGTCATGCAGGCAATGGCGATGCCGGATGCCTCGATGGTCAGAATCTTGTTGATGCCGTCGTCCTTGAAGATGCGGTAGAACTCCTCGCCGACCTTGTCCAGCAGGTCTACGTCCAACTGGTGGTTCAGAAAGCAGTCGACCTTCAGGACGTTGCCGGGACGAACCTGGCCTTCCTGCATAATACGTTCCTCCAAAAGTTTCATCTGCGATGATGCCCCTTTCACAAACTCAGTTTCACTCTATTATGACAAATTATGGCGGATTTTGCAAGCCCTTTATCCCAAAAAGTCTTACTAAAATGTCAATAGGTAAAGTTGATAATGTTTTGTAACTAAAATTTGTGAAACTTCCCCATAAAGCGGTCAAAAAGCATAGAAAACGCTGTTGATTTGGTTTATTGCATTTTTGTAAACAAAAGCTTATAATTTAGTCAATGAAGCGGCACGGGGTTGTGCGAACCCGTTATGTGCCGTTGCTTTATTTCTAGGAGGGAACACTATTATGAAAAAACTCGTTAGCTCTGTGCTGGCGGCTTCCATGGTTCTGAGCCTGGCCGCCTGCGGATCTTCCGCATCCACCGATACGGCATCCTCCTCTGAGGCTGCCTCCACCTCCACCGCTGCTACCACCGAGGCAGCAGGTGAGGGCTCCGGCGCTTATACCGGCACCCCCATCAAGATCGGCGGCATCGGCCCCATCACCGGCGGCGCCGCCATCTACGGTCAGGCCGTTAAGAACGCCGAGGAGCTGGCCGTCAAGGAGATCAACGCCGCCAACGGCAGCGATGTCTTTGAGTGGAAGTTCGAGGACGATGAGCATGACGCCGAGAAGAGCGTCAACGCCTACAACACCCTGAAGGACTGGGGCCTGCAGGTTCTGGCCGGTCCTGTCACCACCACCCCGTCCATTGCCGTTGCCGCCGAGACCGCCAATGACAACCTGTTTATGATGACGCCTTCCGCTTCTGCGCCCGCTGTCATCGAGAGCGGCGACAATGTGTTCCAGATCTGCTTTACCGACCCCAACCAGGGCGTTGCCTCCGCAGATTATATCGCAGAAAACAAGCTCGGCACCAAGGTCGGCATCATCTATGACTCCTCCGATGCCTATTCTTCCGGTATTTATGAGAAGTTCAAGGCCGAGGCTGCTGCCAAGAACCTCGAGATCGTTACCGCTGAGGCGTTTACCGCTGACAACAAGTCTGACCTGTCCACGCAGGTTGCCAAGTGCCAGCAGGCCGGTGCTGATCTCGTATTCCTGCCCATCTACTATCAGGAGGCTTCTCAGATCCTGATTGCCGCCAACAAGAGCGGCTATGCGCCTGTCTTCTTCGGCTGCGACGGTATGGACGGCATCCTGACCATTGAGGGCTTTGACACTTCTCTGGCCGAGGGTCTGATGCTCCTGACCCCGTTCGCTGCAGACGCACAGGATGAAAAGACGCAGGCCTTTGTCTCCGCTTACAAGGAGGCCTACGGTGACACCCCGAACCAGTTCGCTGCCGATGCTTACGATGTCGTCTACGCTATCTATCAGGCTGCGGTTGCCGGCGGCATCAACGGCGACATGGATGCCTCTGACGTCTGCGATGCTCTCAAGGCTCAGTTCACCAGCATGACCTTTGACGGTCTGACCGGCGATGGCATGACCTGGGATGCCTCCGGTGCGGTTTCCAAGGCTCCTAAGGCTGTTGTGATCAAGGACGGCGCTTACGCAGCTATGTAATTCCGGTACGGCGCACGTAAACTGAAATTTCCGTTGCCAATGGGGGCTGCCGGACATAGGGTTCGGCAGCCCTTTTTGGTTTGGTAGAAGCAGGTCTCGACAAAAACACTTGTTTTTTGTAGAAATACAGGATAACCCATTGTTTTGCCCGCAGATTTGTGCTACTATGGATTCATATTTTCCTGCTTACCTGCGGCATAACGATCAGCAGGGGAAAAGTTAGAGTGAGGTGTATTCCGCAATGCAATTTTTATCCTACCTGATCAACGGTATCAGTCTGGGCAGCGTTTACGCGCTGATCGCCCTGGGCTATACGATGGTCTACGGCATTGCCAAGATGTTGAACTTCGCCCACGGCGACGTTATCATGATTGGCAGCTATGTTGTGTTCTTTGCCTTTGGCTCTGCGGGTATGAACCCCGTGCTGGCCATTGTCCTTTCGATGGTCGTCTGCACCGTTCTGGGCGTTACGATCGAGCGCGTCGCCTACCGCCCGCTGCGTGAGGCCCCGTCTCTGGCCGTCCTGATTACGGCCATCGGCGTCAGCTACCTTTTGCAGCAGGTGGCCCAGCTGGCTTGGACGTCCAACCCCAAGAGCTTTACCTCTGTTGTCTCCGGGCTCAAGCCCATCAGTCTGTTCGGCGGGCAGCTGACCATCTCGGCAGAGACCGTCGTGACCATCATTGCCTGCATTGTTATCATGGTCGTGCTGATCTGGTTCGTCAATAACACCCCCGCGGGCCACGCCATGCTGGCTGTGTCGGAGGACCGCGGCGCTGCCCAGCTGATGGGCGTCAACGTCAACGCGACGATCTCGCTGACCTTTGCCATCGGCTCTGCGTTGGCCGCTGTGGCCGGTGCGCTGCTCTGCTCGTCCTATCCGACCCTGCAGCCCACCACCGGCGCCATGCCCGGCATCAAGGCGTTCGTGGCCGCGGTCTTTGGCGGCATTGGCTCTATCCCGGGTGCGTTCCTCGGCGGTATCCTGCTGGGCATCATCGAGAACCTGAGCAAGGCCTACATTTCGACCCAGCTGTCTGACGCTATCGTATTTCTTGTCCTGGTCGTGGTGCTCATTGTCAAGCCCACCGGCCTGCTGGGCAAGAAGGTCAACGTGAAGGTTTGAGGTGGCTGCTATGTTGAAAAATATGAAAAAGTCCACCAAAAGCAACGTCATTACGCTGGGCATTGTCGTCGGCTTCTATGTCCTGATTCAAATTCTGAGTGCCGCCGGTGCGCTGACAAACTCCTTCTCCGGCCAGCTCGTGCCCATCTGCGCCTATGTCATTATGGCGGTCTCGCTGAACCTGACCGTCGGTATGCTGGGTGAGCTGAGCCTCGGCCACGCAGGCTTCATGAGCGTCGGCGCGTTCTCCGGCACGCTCGTCTATGTCGTCATGTCCGAAAACGCCCCGCAGCCCCTTGCACTGCTGCTGGCCTTCGTGGTCGGCGGCGCGGTGGCAGGTCTGTTCGGCGTGCTCGTCGGCATCCCTGTTCTGCGTCTGTCCGGCGACTACCTGGCCATCGTCACGCTGGCTTTTGGTGAGATCGTCAAGAACGTTATGAACGCCTGTTATCTGGGCGTGGATTCCCACGGCCTGCACTTCTCACTGAAGGATTCCGCCTCCCTGAATCTGGGGGTAGACGGCAAGGTGCTGATCAACGGCGCTATGGGCATCACCGGCATCAAGAAGGCGTCCACCTTCACCATCGGCATCGTGCTGGTCATTATTACGCTGCTGGTCATTCTGAACCTTGTCAACTCCCGCGCGGGCCGCGCCATCAAGGCCATCCGCGATAACGAGATCGCCGCGCGCTCCGTCGGCATCCCCATCACGAAGTACAAGCTCATGGCGTTTGTGACCTCCGCTGTCTTTGCGGGCGTTGCAGGCGTGCTCTACGCGCTGAACTACTCCTCGCTGGTCGCGAAGAAGTTCGACTACAACACCTCGATTTTAATTCTGGTGTTCGTTGTTCTGGGCGGCATCGGCAACCTGCGCGGCTCGGTCATCGCCGCCGCCGTGCTGACCGTTCTGCCTGAGCTGCTGCGCAGCATGAACGACTACCGTATGCTGATCTACGCCATCGTGCTGATCGTGGTCATGATTTTCAACCAGAGCCCCGAAATGATTGCCCTGCGCAAGCGCCTGACCGCGCGCTTCCGCAAGGAGGATGCCGAGGGCAAGGGCACCAAAGACAAAGAGAAAAAGGGGGTGGCGTAAATGGCACTGCTGGAGGTCAGTAACCTGGGTATTGCGTTCGGCGGCCTGCAGGCCGTTGCGCAGCTCGATCTTTCCATTGAAAAGGGTCATCTGTACGGCCTGATCGGCCCCAACGGCGCGGGCAAGACGACGGTCTTTAACATGCTGACCGGCGTCTATAAGCCCACCGAGGGCAACATCATTCTGGACGGCAAGGACATTACCGGCCAAAACCCCGAGCTTATCAGCAAGTCCGGTATTGCACGTACCTTCCAGAATATCCGCCTGTTCAATGATATGACGGTGCAGGATAACGTCAAGGTCGGTCTGCACAACCAGATCAGGTACAATATGTGGACCGGCATCCTGCGTTTGCCTGCTTACAAGGAAAAAGAGCACGAGATGAACCGCGAGGCCATGAAGCTGCTCAAAATCTTTGACCTGGACAAGGAGGCCGACTACAAGGCCAGCCAGCTGCCCTACGGCAAGCAGCGCAAGCTGGAAATTGCCCGCGCACTGGCCACGAACCCGAAGCTGCTGCTGCTGGACGAGCCCGCCGCCGGTATGAACCCCAACGAGACCGAGGAGTTGATGCACACCATCCACAGCGTGCGCGACCAGTTCGGCGTCGCCATCCTGCTCATCGAGCACGATATGAACTTTGTCATGGGCATCTGCGAGGAGATCACCGTGCTGGACTATGGCCGTGTGATTGCCCGCGGCGACGGTAAAGCCATCCGCAACAACCCGAAGGTCATTGCGGCATATCTGGGAGGTGACTGACGATGGGCGAGATGCTTTCTGTCAAAAATATCAATGTTTACTATGGCTCGATCCACGCCATCAAGGACGTTTCGTTCCATGTCAATGAGGGCGAGATCGTCACCCTGATCGGTGCGAACGGCGCGGGCAAGACCACGACGATGCACGCGATCTCCGGTCTGCTGAAGCTGCAGAGCGGTGAGATCGACTACTGCGGCCAGACCATCAGCAAGATGGAGGCGCACAAGATCATCCGCCTGGGCCTGGCGCAGGTGCCGGAGGGCCGCCGCGTGTTCAGCGGCCTGACCGTGCAGCAGAACCTGCAGATGGGCGCGTACACACGCCGCGACGGCAAGGAGGCCATCCAGAATGACTTCGACATGGTCTTTGACCTGCTGCCGCGTTTGAAGGAGCGCCGCAACCAGCCCGCCGGTACGCTCTCCGGCGGTGAGCAGCAGATGCTGGCCATGGGCCGCGCACTGATGTGCAAGCCCAAAATGCTGCTGCTGGACGAGCCGTCCATGGGCCTGTCCCCGCTGCTGGTCAAGGAAATCTTCAAGATCATCCGCCAGGTCAACCGCAACGGCGTGACCGTGCTGCTGGTGGAGCAGAACGCAAAGATGGCCTTGGAGATCGCCAACCGCGCTTATGTTCTGGAGACCGGCACGATCAAGATGGAGGGCGAGGCCACCGAGCTCGCCAACAACATCGAGGTCCGCAAAGCATATCTGGGCTGCGAATAAGTGCATACTAAAAAATCCTGTGTCCGCAAAAGGGCACAGGATTTTTTGCTATAAAGTCTCCCTTGTAGGGGCGAGCATTGCTCGCCCGCAGGGAAGCCGCACACACACGTAGGGGCGGATTCCATATCCGCCCGGGCACATTGCGGCAGGAACTCAGTATTCCTTCCGCTTATAAATCCCCACGCATACCTTATAGCTCACAAAATACACCGCCAGCAGCCCTACAAACGCTGCAACCAGCCCCGTCAGCAGCACTTCGTCGGGGGCATTGAACAGCTGCATCAAATCGGGCGAGACGGAAGCGACCAGCCCAATACAACCGCCGAGCACACCGAGGATCAGAAACAGCCAACTGCGGGCCTTGACACTGTTGAACCGATAGGAGAGCGGCAGCAAAAGCGCGACCAACAGCAGCGCCATGCTGCCGCAGGCCAGCAGGGCTGCCAGACACTCGAGGGGCGGTACCTTATACACAGTGTGCCAGAACAGCAGGGGCGGCAGCACATTGTTCAGCGCCACGATCAGCACCGTACACACTGTGCCCAGCGCCAGCCCGCACAGCCCAAACAGGTATTTGCTGCCCACAAGCTGCGCGGGTGTTACGGGCAGCGTGCGGACGTAGATGTCCCAATGGGAGTTCTCGTCAAACGAAATCGTGGAGGTGATCAGAATGGAAAATACAACGAGCAATGCATAGGCCATCCCGGTCTGCCCGGTCAGAATGCTGATGCCGCCGTAGAGGAACGCGATAAAAAATACAGTCTGTTTGTAGGAACTTTTCAGGGTGGCCCATTCTTTATACAAAAGCCCTTTCATTGTGCATCCCTCCCGCTGTAAAACCGCATAATATCATCGAGCCTTGCCGCGTCGCAGACGGCCTCCGGCAGAAGCTCCTGCACGGTGCGCCGCTCCCTGACCAGACTTTCACACCCATAGGCCCCGCGCCTGGTGAACACCACCAGCCCGGCGGGCAGGGAAGTCAGTACATCCTCGCCGCAGTGCAGCACGCCGTATTCCTGCAAAAGGTCATCCTTGTTCTCCTGAAACAGCAGCTGCCCGTTGTGCAGGTACGCGATGGAATCCGCAATCTGCTCAAGGTCCGCCGTGATGTGGCTGCTCATGACAATGCTGTGCCGCTCGTCCTGGATGAACTCCAAAAACAGGTCCAGCAGCTCACCGCGCACCACCGGGTCAAGACCGGCGGTGGCTTCGTCCAGCACCAGCAGCTCGGGGTCATGGGCCAGCGCCGCAGCCAGGCTCAGTTTTAACCGCATGCCGCGGCTGTACTCTTTGAGCTTCTTGCCTGCGTCCAGACCAAAGCGGCGTAGATAGGCGGAAAAGCTGTCCGCATTCCACCGCGCACCGTACATTCCGGCCAGACTGCGCGCGACCTGCGCGGCGGTGAAGCTCCCGTAGAAAAAGGCATCCTCAAACACAACGCCAATCTTGGCGCGAGTGGCGGCATCGGCAGGGGAGCCGCCCAGCAGGTCAACCGTGCCGTCATCCGCCCGGTTGACGCCGCAGAGGATTTTCAAAAGCGTCGTCTTGCCTGCGCCGTTCTCGCCGATCAGCCCGACGATGCTGCCCGCGGGCACGGTCATATCAACCGGCCCAAGGGTAAAGTCTTTGTACTGCTTCGTGATGCCGCGTAAAGCGGCGGTGCTTGCTGCCATAGGTCAGCCCTCCCACAAAAGGCGCAGCGTCTCTGCAACCTCGTCATAGCCGATGCCGCCCAGCCGCGCGGCGTCCACCGCGCCCTGCAGGCAGTCCTCGACCTTTTTTAAATGCTCCTCGCGCAGCAGGGCGGGGTTCTGCTCGGCGACAAAGCTGCCCCGGCCCTGCTGGGTCAGGATAAAGCCGTCGCGCTCCAGATCCTCATACGCGCGCTTCGTTGTGATGACGCTGATGCGCAGCTCCTTCGCCAAAAGCCGGATGCTGGGCAGTGCGTCGCCGGGGCGCAGCGCGCCGGACAGGATCTGCTGCTTGATCTGCCGCGTGATCTGCGCGTAGATCGGCTCCTGCCCGGAGTTGGAAAGATAAATCTGCATTGTCAGAAGCTCCTTGTAGTCGAATTGTACATATCCGATATTTACAGTATATACACACTATACACGGTTGTCAAGGGGAATGGCACAAAAAAATCCCCGTGCTCATGGAGAGCACAGGGGAAAAGGCTTGCTTACATCAGCCCTGCCGGCGGTCTGTCATCCTCACTGCCGGGCTGGGTCAGCATATCCATCAGCTTGGGGTAGATGTCGCTGCCGTGGGCAATAAAGTTGTTTTTGATCATCTCTGCGGTCAGTTTGTCGGGCATGGCCAGTTCCATGCGGAACACATCACTGCCCATGTCGGCAATCGAGCAGACCACGCTGAACTGGCCGTCCTTCTCCTGCACAACAGCGCGGTTCGACGCGGCGCGGTGCCGCCAGCTGCGGATCTGCATGACGGCGCGGATCGCGCTCTCCCGCACGGTGCGGGGCAGGTCGTAGGCCAGCGTGTCCGCCACGGTGGTGCCGCGGCGTGTAATGGTATACCGCCCGTCCTCGTCCACGGTGACAAGCTGCTGCTTTTCGACCTCGGCCAGGGCGTCGGCAAACTCAAAATAATTGACAAGCTGTTCCTGCAAAAGCGCACCCTGCATCGTTTCGCGCTTTACGGGGCCTGCCACTTTGACAAGGTAGCAGAGCAACATACGGATCTGCGTGTCGTCTGTAAGGCCGCCCGGGCGCACCCCGGCGGTGAATGCCTCTGCCATCGTAACCACTTCCTCGACAAAATTTCATCTATCTCATATTATACACGCCGCGGCGGGCCGTGGCAAGATGGCAAAATCCAAAAGTGACAAAAATCGGACGCCAAAATCAAAATACCGTTTCGATCTGCTTGCGGCTCTGCGGTGTGGAGTAGGTCCACCGCTTGAGCCGCCCGCGGGTCACGAAATAGTGCGGCTCAAACCGCAGGGGCTGGCCCAAATTCTTGTTGACCACGACCAGCTTGATCTTCATTTTATCGGGCAGGATGTTTTTGATGTACACGCTCACGGCCTGCCCGGGGCGCAGTGTGGAGTCCGCCTCCGCCAGCCCCGCCAGGTTCGGTGCGATCTCAATAAAGACGCCGTATTCCTCGACGCTGCGCACAATTCCGACGACGGTCTCCCCGGCGGCAAAGCAGGCTGCGTTCTCGCTCCAGGTGCCCAGCAGCTCGCGCAGCGTCAGCACAATGCGCCCCTGCACGTCGCGGTTCTTGATGGCACACAAAAGCTGCTGGCCGACCTGCACCCGGTCCGCGGGCGAGGCAATGCGGCTGACCGACAGGCAGTCGATGGGCAGCAGCGCCGCAATGCCGCAGCCGATGTCGCAGAACGCGCCGAAATTCTCAATGTGGGTCACGGTGCAGGGAATGACGCTGCCGGCCTCCAGCGTGTCAAGGTACTGTGCCCGGCAGCGGCGCTGTGCCTCGGCGCGGGAGAGCAGGTAGTATTCCTCGCCGTTATCGTCAAACTCGGTGCCCATGATGACAAAGCAGGTCGGGCGGCCCACCCGGGTCAGCACGGCAATGTCCTTGACGGTCTCGCCGGGCGCGGCGTCCACACAGTCCGCAAACGGCATGATGCCGCGCAGCCCGCCCAGCTCAAACCGCAGGCGGTGCCCTGTGTCGTAGGCCAGGGCTGTGCTTTGCAGCACCTCGCCGCTGGCCATGCAGCGGCTCAGCTCCTCGCGGCTCAGGTGGTTCGCATTGCGGCAAAGGCCTTCGGCTCGATATTCCAACATTTTCGGTTCCTCATTTCTTATAAGATTTGTGGTGGGTTTGCGATTACTTACTAAACTTTTATGCGGGAGATTTGCAAAACAACACAGGCTGTACTATAATAAGAATGATATTTTTGAAAGAAAGGCGGTGTGCCGTATGGACGTACAGGTCGGGGACGTCATCCAGACCAAGAAGCCGCACCCCTGCGGTGCGAACCGTTTCGATGTACTGCGCGTAGGCATGGATTTCAAGATCAAATGCCAGGGCTGCGGGCATGAGATCATGCTGCCGCGTGCCAAGATCGAGCGCAACATCAAAAAAGTTCTGCGCGCGGGGGAGCAGTAGCGGGGCTGCATAAGCGCGGCAGCATCCCCGGGCGGATGCTTGCATCGACCCGGGAAATGAACGGCGTCGTTATGTTGACGGGCGAACAAGGCTCGCCCCTACATCCCTTATGTAAAGGAGACCCCATGCAGTCTTTTACCGAACTCTACGAGGTCGAGCGCCGCTATGAGGAGCTGGCCCACAGAATGTCCACGCCCGATGCGGCGGCCAACGCCGACGAGTACGCGCGGATGATGCGTGATTACAAAGAGCTTACCCCCCTGATCGAAGAATACCGCCGTTACACCGACCTGCAGCAGCAGGAAGCGGACGCAAAGGAAATGCTGGCCGCAGAGTCAGACCCGGCGTTTGCTGCTATGGTACAGCAGGAGCTGTGCGAAATTGGCCGGAATCTGGCACAGAGCGAAGAGAATCTGCGTCTGCTGCTCATCCCGAAGGACGCCGATGACGAAAAAAGCGTCATTCTGGAGATTCGTGCCGGTGCCGGCGGCGAGGAGGCTGCGTTGTTTGCCCACAGCCTGTGGCGCATGTACACAATGTACGCCGCCAGGCGCGGATGGCAGTGCGAGACGATCAGCGAAAACCCGACGGAGCTCGGCGGCGTGAAGGAGATCGTCTTTTCCGTCGAGGGGCCGGACGTCTACAGCCGCCTGAAATTCGAGAGCGGCGTCCACCGCGTCCAGCGCGTGCCCGAGACAGAGACGCAGGGCCGCATCCACACCTCCACCGTCACCGTGGCCGTCATGCCCGAGGCCGAGGAGGTCGAGCTGGAGATCAACCCAAAAGACCTGCGCATTGACACATTCCGCTCGTCGGGCGCGGGCGGCCAGCACATCAACAAGACGTCGTCCGCCATCCGCGTGACCCATCTGCCCACCGGTATGGTCGTGGAATGCCAGGACCAGCGCAGCCAGCGGGAGAACAAGGACCGCGCCTTAAAGGTCCTGCGCAGCCGCCTTTTGCAGCAGAAGCAGGATGCCTACGACGAGGAATACAACGCCCGCCGCCAGAGCCAGGTCGGCAGCGGTGACCGCAGCGAAAAGATACGCACCTACAACTTCCCGCAGGACCGCGTGACCGATCACCGCATCGGCCTGACGCTGCGTAATTTGCAGGGTGTGCTGGACGGCGACCTGGACCGCGTGGTCGAGCCGCTGATTTTGGCAGACCGGGAAGAAAAACTGAAGCAAAGTAGTACAGAAGAAGGAAAATAAAGCTATGAAAACACAGGTTTTGCCCATCACGCCGGAGAGCGTGGCGCTGGCCGCCCGGCTTTTGCAGCAGGGTGAGCTCGTCGCCCTGCCGACGGAGACGGTTTACGGCATTGCCGCCGACGCCCGCAACGGCGAGGCCGTCAAGAAAATTTTTGAAGCGAAGGGCCGCCCGCAGGATAACCCGCTCATTGTGCATATCTGCGGCATGGAGATGCTGAACGGCATCGTCTCCGAGGTACCCGAGCGCGCCAAAAAGCTGGCTGCCGCCTTCTGGCCCGGCCCGCTGACGATGGTCATGCCCCGCGGCCCCGAGGTCAGCGACGTGACCTGCGCGGGCCTTGACACCGTCGGCGTGCGGATGCCGTCCCACCCGGTAGTGCAGCAGGTCATCAAGGCCAGCGGCGTCGCGTTTGCCGCGCCGTCGGCAAACCTTTCCGGCAAGCCCAGCCCGACGAATGCGCCTGACACGCTGGCCGATATGGATGGCCGTCTGCCGCTGATTCTCGACGGCGGTGAGTCCAATGTCGGTGTCGAGTCCACCGTCGTAGCCGTGACGGGGGAGCACCCGATGCTCCTGCGCCCCGGCTACATCACGAAGGAGCAGATGGAGGCCGTTTTGGGCGAGGAGGTCCTCGTCAGCCCGGCCATCCTTGAAAAGCTCAAGGACGGCGAGGTCGCGCGCTCGCCCGGCATGAAGTACAAGCACTATGCCCCCAAGGCGCAGGTCACGATCCTGCGCGGCGATTTTGACAAGTACAGGGCGTTTGTGGATGCGAACAAGGCCGACGGCGTCTGGGCGCTCTGCTTTGACGGGGAGGGCGCACAGCTGGGCGTGCCGTTCATCGAGTACGGGAAAAACCATGACGGCGTGACCCAGGCACACCACCTGTTCACAGCGCTGCGCGATTTGGACAAGCACGGTGCGCAGGTCGTCTACGCCCGCTGCCCCGAGCAGGACGGCGTCTCGATGGCGGTCTACAACCGACTCATCCGCGCCGCGGCGTTCCGGGTGGTCGAGCTATGAAGGTAGTCGGCATCACAGGCCGCAGCGGCTGCGGCAAGTCCAGTGCGACAGATTTCTTGCGGGAAAAGGGCTATCCTTGTATTGATGCAGATTTAGTTGCGCGGGAAGTGCTGCTGCCCGGTTCGCCCTGCATTGCACAGCTGCAACAGGTGTTCGGCGCGGATATTGCCGACGAAAACGGCACGGTGCGCCGCCGCCTGCTGGCAGACCGCGCATTTGCCACGCCGGAGGGCACGGCGGCCCTGACAGACATCACCCAGCCGGAGATCCTGCGCCGCATCGACGCCGCATTGGACGAGGCCCGGCGGGGCGGGGCGGACCTTGCCTTTGTGGACGGTGCGGTCATTGTCGGCACGCCGTTTGAGGCGCGCTGCGACGCACTGATCCTGGTCACGGCCCCCTATGAGACGAGTGTGGCCCGCATCTGTGCCCGCGACGGCATCGCGCCCGAGATGGCCCGCCGCCGTCTGGATGCGCAGACCCCGCTGGAAACGCTGCGCGCCGCCGCCACGGCAGAGCTGGTCAACGACAGCACGCCGGATGCCCTGCGCGAAAAGCTGCGATCCGTTTTGAATGGATTGGAGAAGGAGGGAACATGCCAAAAGCCAAAAAGCGAAAAAGAAGCATTTTAGCACCGATCCTGGCGCTGCTGCTGGTGCTGGCCCTGGCGGGAACGCTGCTGTTCAGCACCTTCCGCGATAAGATCGAACACTGGGAATACCCGCAGCGCTTCACAGAGTACGTTGAGTATTACGCCGGGAAATACGGCATAGACCCAATGATTTTATACGCCTTCATCCGCACCGAGAGCAATTTTGATCCGAACGCAGATTCCGACGCCGGGGCTAGGGGACTCATGCAGATCACCGAGGTCACGTTCGACTGGATCAAGATGAAAATCGCCCCGAAGGAGAGCCTGACGTTCGACGACCTCTACGACCCCGAGACGAATATCCGGTTCGGCAGCTACTTTGTCAGCTACTGCCTGGACCGCTACAGCGGCCATCTGGCCACCGCCGCCGCGGCCTACCACAGCGGCGTGGGCACCGTGGACGGTCTGCTCGGGCAGGAGGCGTACTCAACGGACGGCGTTACGCTGGACCATTACCCTTACCCGCAGATGCGGCTCTACGTAAAAAAAATCACCGAGAGCTATCAGCACTACTCGGAGATTTATAAATAATTTTTAGAAAGGATTCTCGAAATGAAAACCACCGAGGAACTGAAAAATCTGCTCTATAAAAATGAAACGGTAGCTGACGCGGCCCCCAATGCCATTGCCGCCGCACAGGACTTTTGCGAGGGCTACAAGACCTTCCTGGACAACGCCAAGACCGAGCGCGAGGCCACGGCCTACAGCGAAAAGCTGCTGACCGCCGTCGGCTATCAGAAGTTTGTGCCCGGCACGAGCTACGCCCCCGGCACCAAGGTCTACACCATCAACCGCGAAAAGTGCGTGCTGGCCGCGACCATCGGCACGAAGAACCTCGAGGAGGGCTTCCACCTGAACATTGCCCACATCGACTCCCCGCGCCTCGACCTGCGCCCCGTGCCCGTGTTTGAAAAGACCGGCATCGGCTACCTGCGCACCCACTACTACGGCGGCGTGCGCAAGTACCAGTGGCCCACCATCCCGCTGGCCCTGCACGGTGTCATCTACCGCGCCGACGGCACCAGGGTCAACGTCTGCATCGGTGAGAAGGACGACGACCCCGTGTTCTGCATCACCGATCTGCTGCCGCACCTGGGTGCCAAGCAGAGCGCCAAGACGCTGGCCGAGGGCATTACCGCCGAGGACCTCAACGTCATCATTGCGTCCCTGCCCATCGAGGATAAGGACGCCGAGCAGCGCGTCAAGCTCAACGTCCTGGGCATGCTGAACGAGGCCTACGGCATCACCGAGCGCGACTTCACCCGCGCCGAGATCGAGATCGTGCCTGCCTACAAGGCCCGCGACATCGGTCTGGACCGCGCTATGATCGGTGCCTACGGCCACGATGACCGCGTGGACGCTTACCCTGCGCTGATGGCTGAGATCGGGACCAAGAGCCCCGCCTATACCTCCGTCTGTGTCCTGACCGACAAGGAGGAGACCGGCTCCGACGGCGTCACCGGCCTGAACAGCATGTACACCTTCCACTTCCTGCAGCAGCTCTGCGCAGGGCAGGGGGCGGACTACATCACGGCCTGCAAGGCCGCCAAGTGCCTGTCTGCTGACGTTACGGCGGCCTACGACCCGACGTTTGCAGACGCCTTTGAGCCCGACAACGGCACCTACGCAGGCCGCGGCGTGGCCATTTACAAGTACACCGGCTCCCGCGGCAAGTCCGGCACGAGCGATGCCTCCGCCGAGCTTGTCAGCTACCTGACCGGTCTGATGGACGCCAACAGCGTTGTGTGGCAGATCGGCGAGATGGGCAAGCTCGACCTGGGCGGCGGCGGTACGGTTGCCAAGTATGTCGCCAATCAGGACATCGACACCATCGACATCGGCGTACCTGTGCTCTCGATGCACTCTCCGTTTGAGATCGTCTCCAAGGCCGACGTTTACATGGCCTACCTGACCTTCAAGGCCTTCTGCGAGGACGCGGAGTAAACTACATCCCGCAGGACAGCAATAAAATTTTCGTCAGGGTATTGACTTATCCGGGAAAATCTGTATAATATTTATTGTTGTCTTGCGTGCTGGTGTGGCTCAGTTGGTAGAGCAGCTGATTCGTAATCAGCAGGTCGCCGGTTCAAGTCCGGCCACCAGCTCCATAAACCGCGCAGGGTTCCGTTTGGTAATCCTTCGCGGTTTATTTTTGTGTTTTCTGTACAAGAATTCAAGCGCCCTGCTGTGTTTTTCACAACAGGGCGCTTGTTTTGTTGATTATTCTTTCGTTTTTTCCGTTTCGGGTGCGTCTTCTTCGGGTGCGTCTTCTGCAGAGGTGTTTTTCGTTTGGGGCTGGGGTTCTTCGTTCACCACAGGGATAAAGCGCTTGGCAAACTTGTTTTTACCGCGGCTGCGCACATAGAAATAGCCGATAATCGAGAACGTGAGCGCACCGATAAAGTTGACGAAAAGGTCCTCCATCGTATCCAGCAGGCCAATATCCAGGTAGCCGCCCAGACCAAGGGCCGTCTGGGTGCCGTCACTTTGCACCACGATCACATCCGTGATATTGCGGATGACGCCGGGATTGTTACCGCCGGTGGGGTCCAGCATCACGCTGCCAATGGTGTTGACCACGGTATCCTTTTGCATATCCAGCAAAAACAGCTGGTCCATGGTACACTCAAAAAATTCCCAGATCACGCCAACCGTCATGGAAAAGCAGAATGCCACAATGGCCAGGTACAGCGGGGAGAGCGAAAAGCCGATCTTTTCCTCCCGGTTGAGGATATCAAGCAAAGAGAACCCGACGGCCGCGCACAAAAAACCGTTCAGGGTGTGCAGCACGGTATCCCAATAGGGGAAGGTAACGTAATAGGCGTTAATCTCGCCCAAGATTTCTGCCGCATAGATAAACAGCAGGATGATAATTTCCAGCGTATTTGGCAGTTCAATGTCCAGCCGGTGCTGCACCATGTTGGGCACGCCGAACAGGAACAGCGTCAGCACACACAAAAAGACATTTTCAAAGTTGCGGTTAAAGATCTGGGCAATCAGCACCAGAATGACCGAGGCACGCAGCAACAGGTAAACGATGGTAACCGAGCGCTTGTTCTTCCAGGCATCTTTCAGCTGGCTCAAACGGCGGGGGCGCGGCGAGGGTGGTACGTTTTTCAAATCGGGCATGAAATATCAGTCCTCCAGGCTGAAATCTTTGGGGTCATAATGCGGCAGTTCCTGCCGGTGCGGCACGCGCAGCAGCGGGTCATACCGGAACTTGCGGCAGGCAAAATAGGGCGAAACCACGCCCCGGTTTTTGCACAGAACCATTTTCTGGTCAGCCGCCGGAGAGCCGTGGGTGCAGTAAGCACACGCCGGAGAGATTTTTGTGCCATAGGGCGGCTTTTTGAACATCCGCTTTCCTCCAATACTGCAAGGTTTGGCAGCGGTTCACCGCGGGCCGTCTGCACGGCTGCGGTGCGCTGCCGGAATAGTATTATTATAAGAGCTTTAGCAGGTTTTGTAAAGTTGATACAGTGCAGCGCACAAAAAGAATACAATTGCCAGCGCCGTATCCCACGCGGTACGCTTCATAACGACCACCTGCGGGGCCAGACTGGTGAACACAGCCGCCTGCCCCGGTACCAGCGGAAGGCACAAGTGCAGCAGCCCCTGCAAAAACACAAAATGCAGCACCCGTGCGGCCAGCAGCAGCCCCAGCGGCACCGTCCCCTGCAGCAGCGCCGCCAGCTGGGCAAGCACCGATGCCCCCAGCAGGCTCAGACACAGGCACACCCCCGCCACGCTGCCTGCAGCGGCAAAATCTGCGCAGCCTGCGGAGATTTCCAGCGCAGCGTTCAGGTAAGGCCGCGCACCATCAGGCATCCCCTGCCCCAACACACTGCCCACCACGCGGCAGAACACCGCGCAGCCGCACACCGTCAGGCTGCTTTGCACCGCATTGCTGATGGCCTGTGGGAAGGTCACGCTCTTTTGTTGACTGCTCCCCTGCCCAGCTGGCAATTCCTGCTTTGGCAAAAATAGCACCAGGCAGGCTGCGGCAGCAAGGTTGGCTGCCAGCTGCAAGCCATACAGCAGCAGCCCCAGCGCCACGCTGCCAAACAGCTGCCCCCCAATGCAGCCAACCACAAAGCCGGGTCCGGAACAGCAGCCCAACAGCAGCAGGAGCGCGGCATCCCGCGGGGGCAGTTCCCCCGTTTTGCGCAATGCTGCAATCTGTTGGGCACACACCGCGTATCCACCACACCAGCCCAGCACCAGCACCGTCGGGGCCCGTGGGCTGCGGATCCCGCACAGCCGCATCAAAGGCCGCAGCGGCCACCCCAGCGCCGGTGCCAGCGGCCCCAGCAGGCCGCACACCACAAACAGTGGGAACAGCGCGGGCAGTAGGCTGCCGCCGCAGAGCTTCAGCCCCGCCGCAAAGCCCTGCGCCGCTGCCTGGGGCCGGGCCAGCAGCAGGCCGCTCAATGCCAGCGCCAGTGCGGCCTGCACCACCGGCCAGGGGGCAAACCGCATTTGGCTTGATTTTTGCTTCATATCTGCACCGCCTTTGCCGTATATTGGGGTGAATGATCCTTGCATGTGTGTTCCCCGGCAGACGAAAGGAGGCGGTCTGGCATGAAGCAGCACCCACGCCGCCGGTCCAAACGCCGCACCCCGGCCCCCACCCTGCACGACCTGCTGCGCCAGCCGGACGCCGATTTTTACCGTCTGCCGGATTTGGAGATCCGCTCCGGGCGCATTGTTACCGATGGCTGCCGCCGGGTGCTGGATTTTGCCCCACAGAAGATCACGCTGGATGTGGGCAGCACGGTTATTACATTTTATGGCACTGCGCTGCGAATAGAATCGCTGAACGGCAAACGGCTGACGGTTGCCGGGCGGGTGGCCCGCATTGATTTTGCACCCAAGTGGGAGGTTGACGCCAATGAAGCGCCGCATTCAGGCAGCAGATAGCATTCGGTTTTGTGTGCGCGGCCGCGGGGCGCAGCGCCTTTTGGGCCAAGCCGCCCAGGCCGGGTTGAAGCTGGAACGCATTGCCCCGCAGGCAGACGGCTTTACCGCCGTGGTGTCCGGCGCCGGCTGGGCCAAGCTCTGCCAGCTGGCCGGTGCGGGCGGGTGGCAGGTGATCCAAATGCAGCGGTGCGGCCCCGGTCCATTAGCAGAGCGATTGCTGCGCCGCCCCGGCATTCTGGCGGGCATCGGCCTGTTTTTTGTGCTGCTGCACTGGCTGAGCGGCTTTTTGTGGTGCATGAATCTGGAGCTTTTGACCGTTCCCCAACAGGAAAGCATCCGCACACTGCTGGCGCAGAGCGGCATCTGGGAGGGCTGCCGCCCCAGCCAGGCGGAGCTGGCCCAGGCGCAGCAGCTGTTGGAAGCCGGCGGCGATTTTGGCTGGGTCAGCCTGAATTTTACCGGTGGCTGCCTGACCGCCGAGGGTATGCCCCTCCAGCAGGCACATGCGGAACCACCCGCCCAGAACACCGGGCTTTATGCCCGTGCAGGCGGCGAGGTGCTTGCCGTAAACATTGCCAGCGGTTTTGCACAGGTGCAGCCGGGCCAATACGTTGGCAACGGCATGCTGCTGGCCGCTGCGGAAAAGCTGGACCGCAGCGGTGTGCCCGTGCCCCAGCCCGCCAGCGGCACCGTAACAGCGCGGGTGCGGCTGGCCTACACCGGGCAGCAGGCGTTCACCCAGCAGCGCCCGGCTCTGACCGGCGCTTGCGCGGAACGCCGCACCCTAACCCTGCTGGGCCGCAGCTGGCAGCTGCCGGGGTCCGGCGCACTGCCGGAGGATGTTCCGCCCCGCGTACGGTGGCTGCCGCTGCGCCTGGGGCGGCTGGCTTTGCCCGGCTGCGTGCAGGAAACCACCTGTTGGGCACGGGAAACACAGGAGCAGACTTTCACCCCCGAAACTGCCGCAGCTCTGGCACGGCGCAGCGCCCGCCTGCAATTATTGCAGGATTACCCCGATGCCGTGATTGAAAGCGAGCGCGATTTTGCCAGCACCACCGCCACCGCCGCCGTGTGCCGCGCGGTGTTTGTGTTTTGCGCCAACATTGCCGAACCGCGCAGCGCCCCCGCCGCCAGTGGGTGACAAGCGGGATCCGGCGTGCTATAATGCCTATGGCAACACCGCACAATTCCCGCCTTGCGGCTTAAGCACCGCTCCGGCAG